>Ga0315268_10002239_pt1 | contig 22028 bp, 24 predicted proteins | sample C1_top_MG_FD_204535 | JGI IMG/M metagenome (GOLD analysis project Ga0315268, IMG submission 204535) | Sediment microbial communities from Yellowstone Lake, YNP, Wyoming, USA - C1_top | ecosystem: Environmental > Aquatic > Freshwater > Lake > Sediment | place: USA: Wyoming | collected 2017-08-01 | reverse complement strand
TCCTCGATGGCGGCGGCGGCCCCCAGGGTATGACCGATCTGCGACTTGTTGGAGGAGATCGGGATCTTCTCCAGGTGCTTCCCGAACACCTCCCGGAGGCAGTCGACCTCGACCTGGTCCCCCTTCTGCGTGGAGGTGCCGTGGGCGTTTATGTACTGGATGTCGGCGGGCGCGAGCCCCGCGTCGTTGATCGCCTCCCGGATCCCTCGGGTGATTGTTACAGGGTTCGGCTTGGTGAAATGATAGGCGTCGGAGGTCCAACCGACCCCCATCACCTCGGCCCGCGCCATGAGCCCATGACGGGCGAGCATCTCCTCGGCCGCGAGCACGACGACGCCGGCGCCTTCGGAAAGAACGAAACCACGCCGGTCAATACTGAAGGGGCGGGAGGCCTGGGTGGGGTTGGCATGCGCGCGATCCCCTGGGAGGACCTTGATGGTGGCGTTCATGTTGGCGAAGCCGTGGATGATCTCCGGGAGGATCGGGGTGTCCACCCCCCCGGCCAGGACGAAGTCGCAATCCCCGTCGCGGATCATGCGGGAGCCGATGCCGATGGCGTGGTTGCCCGAGGCGCAGGCCCCCTGGGGAGAAAAGATCGGCCCCGTGAACCCGAGCAGCATCCCCGCCTTTCCCGAAGGGAGATTGGCGCAGAGGTTGGGCAGGAGATAGGGGCTGATCTTCAGGGGACCGTGCTCCTGGAAATTGGACATGGCCGTCCGGAATGCATCGACGCCGTTGATCGCCGAACCGATGAGACAGGCGGTCCGGGGAGCGGTCTGGTCGTCCATCGGCAGGCGGGCGTGGGCCAGGGCCTCGCGGCAGACCGCCATGGTGAGGATGACGAAGGCGGCATTCCAGTTGTATGCCTCCTTGGCATCGACGAACTCCAGGGCCAGAGGATCCCAGTCCGGGATCTCCCCGACTACGTCGCAGACTGATTCGACCCGGCAGCGGGTCACCTTCCGGAAGCCCGCCTCGCCGCGGACGGCGCGTTCCCACGTCTCGGGAAACGTCCTCCCCAGCGGAGTGGCCGCCCCGTAACCGATGACAAAGACGCGTCTGTTGAGTGGAGCTTTCATGCGGGATTCATATCAGTTGACGCGGCGAAACACAAGACATGCGTTGCACCCCCCGAAGCCGAAGGCGTTCTTCAGGACGAACTCCTGGGGGAGGCTGCGAGCCCCCTCGGCGACGCAGTCCAGATCGATCGCCGGGTCGGGCCGATGGTTGATCGTGGGGAGGAGGACGCCCCGACGCATCCCCTCGATCGCGAGGATCGATTCGATGGCGCTGGTGGCCCCCATGGCGTGCCCCAACTGCGACTTGTTGGCCGAGACGGGGGGGGGCTTCGACCCGAACACCTCCCTGAGGGCGTCGGCCTCCACCTGGTCCCCGACCTTCGTCGAGGCGGCGTGGGCGTTGACCGCATCGATCTCCCGAGGAGAGATGCCGGCGTGGCGGATGCTCTCGGCGATGCAGCGGGTAACCGTAACCAGATTGGGGGCCACGACGTGGCAGGCGTCGGCGGTCATCGCCCATCCGGCGAGCTCGGTATCAAAGGCAAGGCTATGCGCCGCGGCGAACGCCCGGGAGGCAATCACGATGCAGCCGGCCCCCTCCGAGACAACGAATCCCCGCCGGTCGAGGGAGAACGGGCGGCTCGCCGCCCCGGGTGGGAGGGGTTCATCCCCCTCCTTCGGGCGGTACGCGCCGTTCATCGTGGCGAATCCCGCCACGATCGGTTCGATCAACGGAAAATCCACCGCGCCGCAGATAGCAGCATCGGCCATCCCCTGGGCGATGAACATCGCCCCCAGGATCAGTGAACTGCTCCCCGTGGCACAGGCGGTGATAATCGAGGCAATGGGGCCGGTCGCCCCGGTCAGGATGGAGACTTTCCCGCTTGCCATGTTGATGCAGGAGTTGGGATTCATGAAGGGCTGGGGGAGCTTTCCCGTCTCCGTCAGGATTCGGTCCGCCGCGATGAGCGCGTCGAGTCCGCCGATGGCGGTGCCGAACGAGACGGCCACCCGCGGGGCGATCTCCGGGGTCATCTCCAGGCCGGCCCGCTTCAAGGCCCGGTGGACGACAAGAAGGGCGTGGGGGAAGATCGGGGAAGTCCAATGAGCCATCTCGCGGGGCTTGAGAAAAGGATAGGGGGCGCAATCGACCTCGGCGACCTGGCCGGCGATCCGGACGGGGAATCCCTCACGTAGCGGGAAGCGGGTCAGTGCGGCCACACCGCTTTCGCCCGCGGCGGCCCGGTTCCACTGGCCTTCCATCTGAGTGCCGAGAGGGGAAACGGCGTCGTATCCCAGGATCACGGGTCGTGAATCAGCCATGCCGGTTCTCGCAATTGGGAAGGGTTTCCCTCACCAGGGAAGGAACTTGTAGAGTTTGGCGAACATCTCGTAAACCTCGATCCAGTTCTGGAGATCCTTCGCGGAGCGCAGGTGGTCCCGTTTGTTCACCATCACCCAGCTCATGTGGGCGGCGCCGTCCTTGCAGGTCCGGCAGTCCCGGGTAGCCGACGTGCAGCAGCGGTGCATTGTCTTGAGATCGGCCGCCCAGCGGATGAACCGGATGAGCCGCTTCGGGCGGGTGGAGCGGTCGTCGAGGGGTTCCGTCACGGAGGGGCATTCGTTCCACCCGAACGGCCGCCCCAGCATCCGGCCGGTGGTGATAATCTCGTGGTAATACTTGCAGGAGATGACGGTCCGGGGGTACCGCTCAAGCATGGCGTCCATCTCGGCGCGGATGTCAGCAAGCTGGGAGTGAGTCCAGGAAAATCCCTCCACCCCTTCGTCGTTGGACAGGAGCTGCATGTGGACCTTGAGACCGGTATCGTCGATCCGCTTGATCACCCGCTCCGTCCGCCCGAGCTGCCGGGAGGTGATGGTATAGAGATAGTAGGTATTGGGATCACCGGCGTAATTCCTGCTGGAAACGGCAAAGGTGTCCTTACCCCTCAGGAGCTTTTCGTCCTCTTCATCCCCCCACAGGGAGATCCCCAGCATCATGTCGGGGAACCGCTCCCGGGGCACCTTGATCAGGCCGTTGGTGGCGCAATAGGTGGGAAGGCGCCGGTTGAAGGCCTCGACGCGGTCGAGATGGAGGGTCGGTTCGCCCCCGATAAGGATGGCCAGATTGACCCCCCGCGCCTGTTCCTTCTCCACGAAGGCCTCCCAGCGGGCGATGTCCGTCTCTTCAGGCGCCGCCGTGTGCTCGTCGGACGAGAAGAAAAAACACCCTTTGCAGCGCAGGTTGCAGCGATTCGTCACATCGTAGATGGAACTGCGCATGTTCAGGCGGGAGATCGCCTTGTAACGCTCATACCACTCCCCATTCAAAAGCCCTCTGACAGTCTGCATCTCTATGGATTCCTTATCCCGTTACACCCCGGCGGAGCGATCATCACCGGGCAGAGGTTGTCCCCTTTTTCGTATCCCATGACCCAGACGGCCAGGTAGGTGTCGACGTAGTCCAGCCAAGCCTTGAAGGAGAGCGGATCCGTCACGTGTCGGTACAGCCGGGCAGTCACCACGGCACTCCCGGCCGCGTAATGCCGGCAATCGTCGCAATCCGTATCGGGCACGCAGCAAGCCACGTCGCGATCCCAGGTGAGGTCGGTCCTGAACTGGCGGAAGGATCGGCCAAGCCCGATCGCAGTGGAAGCGTTCCGCCGGGGATATGAGCAGCTGAAGAGTTCATGGAGGCCCTGTGCATGGGTATGGGCGACGACGTTGTAGGGGGAAAAGAGGACATGACGAGGATAGCCCTCCAGCATCTCCCCCATAACCTCCCGCGTCCGGAGAAGCGAGGCCGCATCGTGACGCAGCTCTCCCTTGTAACCGACCGGCGCGGAAAAGACGTTGAAGGTGACCCGGCAGTCCGCGGCCGCCAGGGTGCCTATGACTTCCGCTGCCTCGTCGATGTTTTCTCTGGTGAAGGTATAGACAAAGACGGCCCGAGGGTCGCCCCGGTAGTTGTCGATCTGACGGCAAAGCAGCTCCCGGGCCTTGCGGACCCGGAAGCTGGTCGCGTCATTCCCCCAGACGGAGATGTGAATCCGGTAGCCGACCCGAGGATCGATGCGGCGGACACCGTTGGTCGCGATGCAGCCCAGCGGCATCTCGGCGAAACAGACGGAGAGCAGTTCGGGAACAAGGGAGGGTTCGGCCCCGGCGAGAACGACATAGGTGATGCCGCGCGCCCTTTCTTGGCGCATCAGTTCCCGCCAAGCCTCCGGATCGCCGTTTTCGCAGGCAAACTGTTTCGCCCCTTCGTAATAGTAGCAGCCGTCGCAACGGATGTTGCAGCGGTTCGTCATGTCGTACGTGGACTCCCGAAGGAAGAAGTACCGGCGGACCTTCTCCCAGCGGGCCTTGACGGCCGGCTCCGCCAGCAGTTCGGAGAATTTCCACCGGCGGGGAGCAGGTCGTTCCTCCCCACCCGCCTCCCATTGCAAGGCACCCTCATCGGCAAGTTTGCCTTGCCATCCGGTTTCCGAATTCACCATCGATGCAGGCTCCATACAACCCCACACGCATTCTCTCCCGAAATCCCGATTCCTGCCCGCGGCCTTGACGGCCGCGGCTATCGGGCATCATTCGGCATTCTATCCTGCGGCCATTTTAGAGCGCAGGTATTCAGCAATCAGCCGGACGGTCTTCAAGGTCGGATAGTCGTCCTCATCGATGAAGACGCCGTATTCGTCCTGCAGAACGAGTGCCACGGTCGCCAGATCCATACTGTCCACCCCGAGTTCATCCACAAGATCCATATCGGGATCGAACGTCTCCGGCGTGATCTCTTCCAGCTTCAGCTCCCCGATGACAATTTCGGCAATCCGGAGGACCAGTTCCCGGACCTCTTTACTCTCCGGCATGATTCAACCTCCCAACGTTTACGCACTATTTACCCACTTACAAAAAGGGATGAGAAAAGTCCCATCCTTTTGCTAAAAACTATGATTTTTGTCAAGAAGTTTGTTCTCCGGGGCCTTCCGCCAACCGCGCCGTAAAGGCCCCGGTACAGGCCGCTTCTCCGGCCAGCTTGACGGAAAAGAGATACGCCACTGAATCGCGCTTTTTCTCCCGCGTTATTTCCAACATCATCATGTCGTCGGGCTTGACGGGCAGGCGGAAACGGATCCTGCCGATGCCGGTGATCAGCACGCGCCGCCCCTCCCGAAGCTCCGAGGTGATGATCGCCTCTTTAACCAGAGCGAGGATCGCTATTCCCGGAAGGATCGGATTATCCGGAAAATGTCCGGCATACCAGGCCGAATCGGCGGAAACGCCGGCCGAGGCCGTCATCCGCTCCGCCGTTCCGGCGAGTTGTGAAAGCTCCTGCCCGAATGACTTCTCCATATTACCTCCCGGACCTCCCGACGCACCGGTCAAAATCAACCTGATTCCGGACGGCCGCACCTTTTTCGGCTCCCATCGGAAGTTTCTCATCGCCTGCTCGACGGTTCCGTTCATGAAGCGGTATGCCGAACATGCCTCTGCCGTTTTCAGTAGCGTCACCGGCGGCGGGTGTCAAGAAAAATCACGGGACGAAGGCGCCGGAAGCCGTTCCATCACCGCTCTTCCGATCAGCTCGGACAAGGGCACGATCTCATATCCCCCTGCTTTCAGTCCCCGGATGATCTTCTCCACCCCCTCGAGCCACTCGGCGATCCTGCCGCCGTCCGGCGGGGAGACGTCATGGAGAAGGACGATCGCGCCGGGACTGACCTTCCTCAGGATGTTCCGCGCCAGCCCCCCGATCCTCCGGTTCCCGAAGTCGCAGGCCCGGCAGCTGAAGGTGACGCACTCCATGCCGAGCCCCTTCAGGACCCCGGGCAACCGGGGGTTGGTGACGCCCACGGGTGGCCTAAAGGAGAGAGGTCGGATGCCGAAACGGGCCAGCAGGTCCTGGGTACGGGTTATCTCATCGACCAACCTCGCCCGGGAACGAAGCATCAGCAGGGGATCGTGACGGTAGGAATGGTTGCCGACGTCATGGCCCCTTTGGAGGATCTCCCGAACCAGCGCCGGATACCGCTCCGTGTTTTGTCCGGTGACGAAGAAAGCGGCCGTCAGCCGATACCGCCCGAGAAGATCGAGCAGCAGTGGGGTCACCGCGGGATCGGGGCCGTCGTCGAAGGTCAGTGCCACCGCTTTGCCGTCTCCCCCGCCCCGGCTGGTCACCGGCAGGAAGAAACCCGCCCGAGGCAGGAAGGGCGCCACCAGACAGAGAAGCACAAACAGCCCGAGGGGTACGGCGGCCAGGTCCGGCCGGAAGAAGAGCAGCCCGCCGAAAAGGGCAAATGCCGCAACCCCCGCGATATGCGCGGGCGTTAGGGTCTTCCTGGGGGCGTCTCCTCGGTTCATCGAAGAAGCAGCTCCCACAGGGGACCCGGACGACCATGGGCGTGCATCCTGGTCACGATTCGTTCCGTCTTTTCGCCGCCGTCCCCAGTGACCCAGTTCACCCGGCCGCACGCCTGCCGTTTTACCCGGGTGAGGATTTCTTCCGTCCCGATCCCCTTGGAACGATAGAAAACCGGTGACAGGAGGTCCTGATCGCGGGTGATCTGCCCCTCTGCCACGGCGATATCGTAGAGCGGGGCATGGGGAAAGATCCGGATGCCACAGAAGGCGAAAAACACCGCTTTCTCCAGCTCTTCCGCACGTTCCATGGTTTCATCCAGGGTCCGGGCGTCCTCTCCGGGCCCCCCCAAGAGGAGATAGTGGGCAATGTGCACCCCCGCCCCGCGGGCGCTTTCATGGGCGGCGAAGACCTCCGCCGCGACGAACGGTTTCCCGTACCGCTTCAACTGGGAATCGCAGAGCGATTCGCTTCCGAACTCGGCATGGGTCAATCCGGCCTCGGCCAGGACGCCGTAATAGCCGTCGGGAGGGCGCGTCGGGGCGAAAAACGCCCCCCAGGGGATCGTCAGGCCATGGCGGCGAAAGGCCCTGGCAACGGCAATACTGTGGTCATTATCGGCATTGAACGCGGAATCGGTGATGAAGAGATACCGTGCACCCATCTCCTGAAGTTCACGGGCCTCGCGGGCGACCTCATCAGGAGGGATGAGCCTGAGCCGCCGGCCTTCGATATGGGGATAGGTGCAATAGAGACAACTAAACGGACATCCCCGTTTCGTCTGCAAGTTCAGGATGCCCCCCCGCTCAAGGTAGAAACGGAGATGCGCGTTATCCAGGCAGACCCGCCGCGTTACGACCCCCGGCCAGGGTGCGGGAGCTCCGACAGGCCCTCCCTTGATCACGATTCCGGGCAGCGCGGAGGGATCCGCTCCCGCTTCGAGGGCGTCAAGGAGAAGGACGATCGATTCCCCCTCTCCGACGACACCGAAATCGGCGCCGAGCAGCGACATCAATTCCCCGGGGAAAATGGAGAAACCGCTCCCGCCCAGGACGATCGGGGCGGCGGTGCAATCCCGGACGAGCCGGACGATCCGCTCGTATCCCGGGATAAAACTCTTCGCCGCCAGGGTGTCCACATTATCGATGTTCCGGATGGAGATGCCGATCACCTCCGGAGCGCCGTCCCGGAGAGCCGACTCCAGCAGCTCCGACCCCGCGGCTCGATTCATGTCCAGGATGCGAACCTCATGCCGGGGCATCAGGGCTCCCGCGACATAGTCGAGACCCAGCGGGTAGACCGAGTGCGGGGTATTGGTCGTGTTGGCGGAGATGAGTAGTACCTTCATAACCTTTCTCTATATAGCAAAATCGTCTCTGGCGCTATTAAATTGAAGCTCTCCGCGGCGCGGCTGCGGAGAATCGCCACTCCCCTTTCCTAAGATGCTATTGATTTTTATCCACCTTCAAGGTAAAGGTATGTGCAACACCGATCCATTATGATTACTTTTGAAGCGGACCTAAAAGTGAAACTTGTTCATATCGCTTTCATACTGATCTCCCTCCTGCTGCCGCCCGGACGCGGTTTCGCCGCCGACGACTTCGCCGCGCAGTACTACGACCTCCGGGAGAAAGAGATCCACCAGTTCACGAGCGAACTTTTCATGGCCGGCGAGTATTACCGGGCGATCACTGAGGCCAGGCGCTACCTCTCCCTCTTCCCCGGACGGCCGCAGGCCGAGGAGATGGCTAAGCTGATCGGCGACGCCTACCTCCTTGCACATGAATGGGCCGACGCGATTGCCGCCTACGACCAATTTATCCTGCAATTTCCGAGATCTCTTCGGGAAAACACGGTGAATTTCACCAAAGCGATCGCCCTGCTAAAGCAGGGAACCGCCTCGGAGGCGGAACGCCTCTTTCAACTCATCCTGAGCGGCTCCAGCAGAGAGAAGAAGAGCGAGGCCGCACGATGGGAGATCCTCCTCCTCATCCGCCAGAACCGCTTCGACGAGGCAGAGCGGCTCCTGAAGGACCGGATGGTCCGGCCGGAAATCGAACCGGAGTCCGATCTCATCGAGGAGCTCCTCTCCGATAAAAAAAGCGTCCGCTACAAATCGCCCCAGACCGCCGGGCTCCTCTCGGCGCTCCTGCCGGGAAGCGGCCAGTTCTACAATGGGCGGTACGAGGACGGAACCTATTCATTTCTTCTGAACGCCCTGTTCCTCCTCGGCGCGTGGAAAGCCTTCGACTCGGATAATTACGCCCTGGGAGGCGTCCTGGCCATCTTCGAAATCGGCTGGTACGCAGGCGGCGTCTATGGGGCGGTGGGCGGCGCCAACAAGTATAACCAAAAGATCGACGAGGATCACTTCCGGAACGGCCTTCAGAGACTGAACCTCCGGGAGAGCGAGATCAGCCGGCCTCGCGGCGTCTCCGTCATGTTCACTTACCCCTTCTGAGAAAGACCATACCCATGAACCCGCACCCCTTCAGTGGTAATACCTTCCGCTATCGCCGGGATAACCCCGGACGGTGGGAATTCCGGTGGCCGCCCCTCCCCGCGACCCCTTCCGGCAAGGAGAGGGGAGGAACATATCGTGGTTTTTCGCCGGTGCATCGCATTTGCGGCGCGTTTCTCATAGCCTCGTTTCTCTGGGCGCAGACGGGTTTTGCGGACGAGTCCCTCCTCCGGGGGCCCCGGAAGCTTTCCCGGCAACGCTCAGAAGCGGTGGAACCGGCGGCCGCAAGAACGGGGATACTGGAAGGAATCGCTGCAGCACCCGTCCTTTTCTATCAGCGTTTCCTCGGCCCCTCTTGGGGACGGCGCTGCTCGTATTATCCCTCCTGCTCGAATTACGCCCTGCTGGCGATTGCGAAGCACGGCGCCGTTCTCGGATCGATCATGACCTTCGACCGGCTCCAGCATGAGGCCAACGAGGTCAGATACTCGCCCCTGATCGTAACCGGAGGAGAAATAAAGGTCTACGACCCGCTGGAAAATAATGACTATTGGTGGTATACACCAAACCGTTCGGAATCTGTGGCGCCTGCGAACGCCGATCAAGAGGCAAAACCCTAATGACTGGAAAAGAAAAAACCGACCATAAACTCAGGGTCGGGATCATCATGGGAGGCATCTCCTCGGAGAAGGAAGTCTCCCTGGAAAGCGGCAGGAACATCTTCAGCAAAATCGACCGCCTCCGGTACGACCCCGTCCCCATTTTCATGGACGGACGGGCGGCCCTCTGGGAGATCCCGCTCAAGCTGCTAATGCGCAACTCTACGAGCGACATCGAGGAAGACCTGCAGACAGAGGCCATCCCCGTCCCCTACGAATCCCTGAAGGCCCGGGTGGACGTGGCCTTTCTGGGGCTCCATGGGAAATACGGGGAGGACGGCTGCATGCAGGGTCTCCTCGAACTTCTGGGGATCCCCTACACGGGCTCCGGCGTCCTGGCCTCCGCGATCGGAATGGACAAGTACGTCTCCCGGCGGATCCTCGAAATCAGCGGGATCGACGTCCCGCGGACGATCCCGGTCCCCCGGCGGCAATGGGACGTACATCCCGAAGCGATTATTCACCAGATTGTCCGCGAGATCGGCTTCCCCTGCATCATCAAGCCCTGCCGTGAGGGGTGCAGCACCGCCGTCAAGAAGATCGTCGCACCGGAGGGGTTATCCGGCGCTTTGGAGGGCGCTTTTGCGTGGGACAATCTGGTGCTTGCGGAGGAGTTTCTCACCGGGATGGAGGTTACCTGCGGTGTCCTTGGGGCGGATACGCCCGAGGCACTGACGCCTTCGGAGACGATCCCCACGGATGACGTCCTCTCCCTGGAGGATAAGTTCCTCTACGGTCAGGGAGAGAACAAGACGCCGGCCCGGCTTCCCGCCGAGCAACTCGAGAAGGTCCGGGAGACGGCGGTCGGAACGTTTCGCGCCCTTAACCTTAAAGGCTACGCCCGGATCGACATGTTCGTGCGACCCGACGGGCGGGTTGCGGTCCTGGAGCCCAACACCCTCCCCGGGATGACCCCCTCCACCGTCCTTTTTCACCAGGCGGCCGCCTCCGGGATCACCCAGGCGGGCCTCATCGACCGGATCATCCAGTCAGCCCTTGAGGTTCACGCCCATAAGCGAGGCCCGCTGTAAATGAGAATAACCTCAAATACCTGCTGACGACAACGCCCATACCCACGTAACGAAACCGATAAAAATGATTGACACACAAAGATTTGTGCATATATTAAGAGCGGTTAAGGAAGGATGAACGGATGGTGCGCTGATGGGCTGTTATTTCACTGCATCGCAGATATCACTTGCCGGTCGGTCTTTTGGACAGGCCGAGAAGATGGCTGGGCAGTATTTCCGCCTTGATCCCGCTCAGTGGAAGGGGCATCGGTACGATGTCAGGACGCTTGCCTACCTCGATAAGCACGAGGTACGGGAAGGCGCCTTCGCCCATCTCTGCAAGTACGAGTGCGAGGAGAAACCTGAGCGGCAGGGCGGGGGGATTCACTTCTACCGGATCTGTCTCCAGGATGATCGGATCCTTGATGCGATCGAGCGGGCACACTCCTTCATCCGGCTCTCGCCGCTTTTGCTTTACATCGCGGCGCATGAGCTCGTCCACGTGATCCGTTTCGATCGGGGCGAAGGGAATTTCGACGCATCCGAAGAGGAGAAGTCGGGGGAGGAAGAAAAGGTGCACCGGATCACCCGGAACCTGCTCAAGCCGGTCACCGACACCGATCTGAATCTGGTCATGGACTGCTTCAGCAGCCGCTACCAGATCGGCGATATGTTACACTAAGCGAGAATATATTGGAGGTTTTTTCAATGCCAATTTACGAGTATAAGTGCAAGAAATGCGGTAAGGAATTCGAAATGTTCCAGGGGATTGCGGATCGCGCGGCGAAGTCCTGCAAATTTTGCAGGGGCTCGGTGCACAAACTAATGTCCCTCTCCTCCTTCCACCTGAAGGGGAGCGGCTGGTATGCAACGGACTACGGCGGAAAGAAGGCCCCGGCGGCCGAGAAGAAAAAGGAAGAGAGCAAGGGCTCCGAAACAACGGAGAAGAGTACGCCTCCGTCCACGGCCAAAGCTGAAGAATAACCCCTCATGATCCTGCCCTCCCCCGGTGGGGGGAGGGGTTCACTCACCGCCGCCGCTATTGGATTGCCTTCACCTCCGGCTGTGTCTTACGTCGGAGCCGCTGAACGAGAAACCGGTCCAGCGCCTCCTGGGAGATGTCACCGTCCAAGGCGGTCTTGAGCGTCTCCAGGAGGATCTCTACACGCGCTGCGCTCCGGTGACCTCCCGCACTGCCGAACTGGGCGAACGCCTTTCTAGCGATGGCGCCGCAGTCCTGACGGTAGCCATCTCCCCGAAAGATGATGACCAGCCGGTCCTTCACAATGCCGGCAATAATCACATAGAAGATGTTGATGACCCGCAGGTAGAAATCGGCCACCTGGACGCACGCGTCCGCACTCTCGACCGGACCCAGAAAACAGATCACGCGGTCGCGATAGCGTCGTTTATGCGGGTACGCATACTCAAAGTACTTGTGAAACTTCTCGGGGGTCTGATTGTGCTCGATGCGGCGGATGTGCTGCCGGGTGGCCCGCGAGCAGGTAAGGTAATAGGCGCCGATGTCCTCAAGGCTGGCGTCGCGCTCGAAATTGACAGTGTCACTCCTGATTCCATAGAGGAGTGCCGTGTAGAGCCGCTTGGGGATCTTCGCCCGTGCGGCGAGGAGGTACTCCGTCATGATCGTCGAAAGCGCCCCGTATCCCGGCCGGACGTCAGCAAGCGAGGCGTGCCAGACCGTCTTGCAGGGGTGATGGTCGATGACGATCTGAGGTTTCGTCTCCCCAAGACTCTCCCCGAAGAAGGTCGGCTGGGCGTCAACGAGAGCAATCAAGCGGAATTCCTTGAGATCAACCCTATCGAGCATCTGAATCTCCACCTTCATCTCCCGGATGAACTCGGCGTTTTGGTATCGGATCACGGGTTCCGTAGCGACAAAGACGCACTTTGCCAACGGCTGCGTCTGATTGAGGATCTCGCGGAGCGCCATTGCCGAAGCGACGGCGTCCGGATCGGGACTCCCATACATGAGGATCGCCAGGGTGTCGTTTTCCCGGACCATTGACTTGAGCTTAAAGACATTGAGTACCGTCTCCTCTTTCCGGACGAGCAGCAATTCGATTTGCTTCATAGATGCTTTTCCTGGTTAAAAGTCTACCACCGGCGGTGCGGTGACTAAAACCGTGTGCTGAGATTGAAGTGAAATACCACATCCGGCGAGGTCGTCGTTGCGATGTCCTCGGAAACGGCGATATCCAGGGTGGTTCGCTCCGAAAGCCCCAGCGTCCCCCCGATGAGCAATTGTGCGGCATTCGCCGCCAAGGGTTTCAGGTCGCTGTCCCTGTAGAAGGGGGTGTGGGCATCCATCTGAACCTTGAACGCGATCCATGAGAGCGGATTCCAACCGACCCCGATCGTGCCAAACCCGACATGATCACGCTGCTGATCCGGCAGGACATCGCCTTTTGTCATCACCATCAATCCCCCTGCCGCGTAAAGGGTCGCATGACCGAGAGGTAGCCGATAATCATCGCTGGCGGTGATCCATACCGAAACATCCGTACTGCCGCTGCCGTTCAAAGAGGCGCTCTCGCCCGTCGGGAGCTTGACGCTTGCCCTGAGCGCCACCGCCCGCGGGTATTGATTCGCATCATGGTAAAGCTGATACCCGGCCATCAGGCTGATGTCGCCAAGGCCGCTCCCGGAACTGTCCATCTTCAGCGTCTCCACGCCGTCACGGCTGTAACGATAGAGCAGGCGATTACTGGGCGCCTGATCGCGTCCGCCTTGGGGAAAGCCGAACAAATCATGATAATTGATAATGAAGCCGTCGAGGAACCCGCCGCCGCGGACAAGAGCGGGGATCGCGACCCCCAATTCCAGATCCTTCGACAGCCCGTATCGACCGCCAAGGGTCAGGCGGGTCGTCTCCCCGTCGAGCAGGATCGTCTCCCGGACGGTTGCATCATCCACATAGTTGCTTGCATGGTCGAGCGTCGCGCGAAACTCTTTTTTGCCCTGGGGAAGCACAATTGCACTGCCTGCCGAAGGGAGTCCGTATATCTGAACGAGGGGACTCTGGTTCGTCGTATAAAAGGGGGCAATATCGAAGGCATAGAGCAATGGGGAGGAGAGAAAGACCGTTATCAGGACGAGGAGGTGAAAGAGAAATTTGTCCCGTTTTTTACTGACCGTCGCTGAAGATTCCAAAAACCCGCACGTCATTGCCCCCTCCCGAAACGGATGATCGCCTTTCCAATGTTACATTTTACTTGCAAGATGGGGCTTTTGGCAAGAGAAATCAGCTCAATCACTGGATTTTCTTGACACGCAAACACCGCCCTTATATATTAAGTTGCCCCGCAGCAGGCAGCACCGGAGTATTTACGACGACCATGCATGGTCGGAAGGAGTCCCGAACCAAATGATGAACATTGGTCTGCGCGTATTCATTTATCTTCTGTTCCTGATGAGCTTTCTGCCGCTCCCCGCGGGGGGAATGGAATCGAGCGCCCCCGCCGTAAACGGCCAACAAGTATCGGATCACTTCGACGGGAAGCTCTACTTCAACCCCGCTATCGCTCAACCTCCGCCGCCGGGCCAGGAGCAGCATCGCAGCCGCACCCGGTGGATGTTGAGTTGGATTTTCGGCATCGACCGGCCCGAATGGCCGGAAACAAAGGATGTTACACCCGGACCCGCTCCGGCAGCCCGCGTCCCAAACGGAAAGCTCTCCATCACCCCCGTCGGCCATGCAACGTTTCTCATTCAAATGGACGGTCTCAACATCCTGACCGACCCCATCTGGTCTGAACGCTGCAGCCCAGTGTCATGGGTCGGTCCCCGACGACACAGGGAAGCGGGCATCCGTTTTGAAGAGCTGCCGCCCATTGATGCCGTACTGGTCTCCCACAATCACTATGATCATTTTGACCTTCCCACGCTCCGGCGTCTCGCGGAAACAGGGACTCGGCGCGCCATCGTACCAATCGGCAATCTTGATCTCATTCGGGAAACGGGCATGCCCCAAACAGAGGCGCTTGACTGGTGGCAGTCGGTCCGCCTGTCTCCGGACGTCACGGTCACCCTGGTTCCGGCGCAGCATTTTTCCTCCCGCACCTTGTGGGATCGCAATGAGACCCTGTGGGGGGGGTTTGTCGTTTCCGGTCCGTCGGGAAACATTTTTTTTGGCGGAGATACGGGATATGGTCCCCATTTCCGCGAGATCGCGCGGCGCTTCGCGCCGATCCGGGTGGCGCTCCTTCCGATTTCCCCCTTCCGGCCACAGCAGTCGAATGCACCACCGCAGTGGAATCATCCCAGCGTCCACATGGGACCGGCGGAGGCCGTCCAGGCCCACACGGACCTGGACGCGATGGTCAGCATCGCCGCCCACTTCCGGGTGTTTCAGCTGGGATTCGACGGATTTGACGACGCGGTGACGGAACTGGCCACGACCTTGAAGAACCGCACCCTTGCCCCCGAGACGTTCATCACGCCAACCCCGGGCCAGGCCATTGAAATCGATCCCCGCATAACCGAAGTCCGCCGCCCGGAAGGCCTGAAAACAGTATGCATGAACCGATGAGCATGAGAATCATAACGATGTGGTTCATGGTGCTTCTTTCGTTGGCGGCGGTGGGGGATGCGTACGGTCGGGATCCCCAGGAAGCGGCCAAAATCGACTCCCTGATCCGCGCGGTCGAAACCCTGAAGAGGGCGAAATTTCTCAGGAACGGGCGCGAGTACGATGCCCGGGCGGCGGCAGACCACCTACGCCTCAAGCTCAGGACCGCTGCAGATCGGGTAAAGACGGCGGATGACTTCATCCGGCTCTGCGGCAGTCAATCTTCGCTTTCGGGGGAAAAATACCGAATCCGGTTTGCCGACGGCACGACCACGGACGCTGAGGTTTTCTTCCGGAAAAGGCTCAAGGCATTGGCCGCGGATAAACCGTAAGATTCAAAGCTCGGGAGGTTGCCGATGTTCTTTCCTCTCTCAGCAAGAAATATCCATACCCGTGGCGCATCGCCGGCGCAGAGAAATTTTCCGCCGCCGGGAGCCGGCATTCCCGTTTCCGTGCGAATGATCCTGAAGGCGGTGCTCATATCGGTGATATTCCTCATCGGTCCGGAGGGTACGCCGGCAGAAACGAAAGGGAAAATCAGTCTCGGCGCCGTGGAGAATGTCGTTCTTCTCCCCTGGGGGGTGACCATGCCTGCCCGCATCGATACGGGGGCGGCCACATCCTCCCTCGACGCAAGGAACATCGCCATCAAGGGGGACGCGGTCGAGTTCAATCTGTCGCCGCAATACGGGGGGCGAAAAATTCGTCTGCCGCTCTTGAAGGTGAAAACCGTCAAAAGCGCCGGGGCAAAGGACCGACGGCCGGTTGTGATGGTGGAGTTCTGCATCGGTTCCAAGCGCGTCCGAACCCGAGTGAATCTCAATGATCGCTCCAACGTCAAGTATCCCATTCTCATCGGGAGAAATACCCTCATGCACGATTTTGTCATCGATTGCGGCACCTCTTACTGCACGCAGCCATCCTGTCCCGAGGTCGCTCCACGGTGAGACGCCCGGCCTTCCTCCTGATCGCTTCCCTCGTCCTTGCGACAGCCGCACTCATACTCTACCGCATCGCTTGGCTCGGATACCCGGTTCTGCCCCTGGCCGCCGGCCAGACATGGCAGCTTCTCATCGATGCGCATGTAACGCCCCAGGGCGAGGAGTGCGTCCTCTCCCTGGCTCTTCCCGCCGAGCACACCGGGAACATGGTTGTCGAGGAACGCGCTGTTTCCGGCGTGTATGCATTCGATATCCTCAAGCGGGGGCCGAACCGGGTAGGCGTCTGGTCAGGATCGGGAGTGAAACGGCCTGAGACAATCACCTACCGGGCCACCATCCATTCCCGCCCCGGCCGTAGCGTCGCCACACAATCTCCCCTGTTGACTCCTTACCCGCCATCCATCGACAGTAAGGAACAGCAGCTGGCAGAGGAAGTCGGCCGCCGGTGGTACACCCTGTCACCGTTGAACCGGTTTCAGGCGGCCGCCGCGGTGGTACGAGGCCGACCGGATGATGTTCTTCCCACCGATGTGGCACTTCGGCAGTGGCAGGTTGTCCGCCAGACACACGATCGCACGGACGCGGCTCTTGCTCTTTTCCGGGCATCCGACCTTCCGGCACGGGCCGTGGAAGGACTCAGGCTGGCGGAGGAAGTGCAAACCCTGCCGACGAAGTGGATCGAAGTCTGGACCGGCCGGAACTGGAGCAATTTGAATCCCGAAACGGGAGCGGTCTATCCGTCATCGGCGGCCCTTCTCCCCCTTGCGGTGGGGGGGTTACCGGCCGCCGGGGTTACGGGGGCGGAATTGTCCGACATCCGCTGGACCGTGAGCCGGCAGGTCATAAGTCAGTGGAAGCTCCTCTACGAGCGCATCGCCCGCTCCGCTCACTTTCTCGATCGGTGGTCGCTGCTGCAGCTGCCGCCGGAGTTTCAAGGGACGTTTCGCATCCTCCTTTTGGTGCCGATCGGGGCGCTGATCATCTCCATCCTGCGCAACATAGTGGGATTGCCGACCTTCGGGATCTTCATGCCGCTGCTCATCGCCCTGGCATTTCGGAGCACCGGCACCCTCTACGGCGTCGCCATCTTCTGCGGCGTTCTCCTGATCGGTTACGTGATGAGGTCCTTTCTGGACAAACTCCATCTCCTCCTGGTTCCCCGTCTCTCCGTCATCCTGACGTTGGTGATCGCCTGCTTCACCGTGCTTGCCCTCGTGGGAAACAAGCTGGGCCTGCGGGAGTTGATGGCGGTGGGCCTCATCCCCTTCGTCATCCTTACCATGACCATTGAACGGTTCTTCATCATCATAGAGGAGTCGGGGAGCAGGGAGGCGCTGCTCACGGCCGTCGGGAGCGTCGCGGTTGCGGTCATCGCCTATCGGATCATCAGCTGGGAGCCGCTGCAGCTCACCTTTTTTGTCTATCCGGAACTGATCCTGACGGTGGCCGCACTACAGATCCTCGTGGGTCGCTATACGGGGTACCGACTCTCTGAGCTGTACCGGTTCCGGAGCTTCGGGAGGTCGGCATGACGTTCGACGGCTTCCGGAGACTCCGCGAGGCAGGGGTGCTCGGCATGAATTTCCGCAACGCCGGATACATCATGGTGCACAACGCCCGTTCCTCCTACCCCCTGGTGGACGACAAGGTACAGACCAAGCGGCTCGCGGAGAAGTTCGGCATCCCCATCCCGGAACTCTACTATGTCGTCGAGGACCACGGGAGCATCGCGGGACTTCCCCACGTGCTGAAGAACCTACAGGAGTTTGTTGTCAAGCCGGCCCGGGGTTCGGGCGGGAGCGGCATCATTCTGATCAAGGGCCGGACGGAGGCGGGATTCATCACCCAAAGCGGCCGGGTCATCTCGGAGGAGGAGTTCACCTATCATATCGCGTCCATCCTTTCCGGGATCCACTCCCTGGAGGGCAAGGAAGACATGGCGATCATCGAGGCGCTCATCCATCCGGACCCGGTCTTCAGCGGCGTCACCTACCAGGAAGGGGTTCCGGATGAGCGGATCATCGTTTACCGGGGCGTGCCCGTCATGGCGATGGTGAGGCTTCCCACCAAGGCCTCGGACGGCAAGGCGAACCTCCATCGGGGGGCGATCGGGGCGGGAATCGACATCGCCACCGGCACGACCCTGACGGCTGTCCACAAATCGCGCATCGTCGGGAAACACCCGGACACGGGGAGTCCCGTAAGCGGCATTCACCTGCCCCATTGGGACGAGATTCTCCTGATGGCTGCCAAGGCGACGGAAATGACGGGCCTCGGCTATCTCGGCGCCGATTTTGTTCTGGACCGAGAGAGAGGGCCGGTCCTCCTGGAGTTGAATGCCCGTCCCGGTTTGGGCATCCAAATGGCAAACCGGAGCGGACTGCGGCCGCGCCTCGATAAAACCGACAACGCCCCGCCCGCCGTTTTCCTGTCTGCGGAATCACGGGTTCAATGGGCCAAGGAAAATTTATGAGTAGAAACTAACGAGGAGGAGTTGCCATGATCTGCATGCTTATCGAAGTTCATATCAAGCCGTCGGCGCTCGACGAGTTTCTGGAGGTCATCAAGTACGATGCGGTGCACTCGGAGGGCGACGAGCCCGGATGCATGCGCTTCGACGTACTGCGCGATAACGATGACCCGCTGAAGTTCTACTTCTACGAGGTCTACAAGGATGAAGCCGCGCGGCTGGCTCACCGGGAGACGCCGCACTTCGCTACGTGGGCCAAGTTCATCGAAAACGGCTTGGACCGGGAGATTGTGCGGCATTCAACGACGAATTTTTACCCGATAGATGCCGATTGGCGGTAGGTAGGTGACGCTTGTAACTATGGTTTCAATGTTAGTTATTTTGGTAAGTTTCCATTAGATCAGATACTTCTGCAAGGCACTGTAGGCCTGGAAATTAAGGTTAGCGAAGGAGGCTCCAAACTGAACCTCCTCCGCAGATTCGAAAACCCTTTGGGGGTTGATTTTCATGTTAATCGGCCAGAGGCAGGTTGGTATGCGGAAGCTGATACTGAGCTCATCAGTTTCGCTAACATTCTTGATTTCCACTCTTGTCCCTTTTGGAATAGCCATCTTTATTCCGCCAAAGGAAATGTCCAGAATGGTACCCGCAACAAAGTCATGACGCTGCCACCGAGTGTCGCCGATGTAGGCAGGAATACTGACCTTCTTTCGTTCAAATCGGCGGCGATTCTGAAAGATGCCCTCAATTGCCTTATCGTTCTTAAGATAATGATAGATTATTGATTCCACGACAGAAGATACACTTTGCCTTTCCTTCTCGGCGATCTTCTCCAGAAAGCTTTTTATTTCTGAACTGGTTTGAAAGCAGATGGTGTTGTCTTTTTTAATCTCGATCGCCCCTTCCATGTCCTTAATGCTTTCCCATTTGTAAGAACAAACACTCATTATCAACGATAATCTTGCCAGATTGCAGGAACAATTGTAAAAAAAGAGGATTAGGGCTTGTTCGGTAGTACGCCCAAGACCTGTTCATTACGCAACGAAAGATATACAAAAAACATACCAATTATATAATATTCTGTTTTACTTCATTATTGCTCCTTATTAGGGCAATTGTACAAACTATTATGTAAAGAATCCCGACACTTTTCATGGACGTAATTAACCTTGTGTGGTTATTACATATTTATTATAATCATTTACAGTCTTTTTTTAAATCTGTAAGGTAATCCGACGATTCTTAGTGTTTTTACAAAAAAATATATGGGTAGGTAGGCCTTAAGACAAATTTAAAAATAAATTTTCGATGAAGCTTTCTCCAAAAGGAGGCCTTGTGGATATTGCGGGCATAGGATATAAGTCACATTCATGATTCTTCGAAAGGATAAATTTATGAAAAAAAATCTTCCGGTTTTGGCAGCAATCTGCATATTCGGTTTAATCAGTGGATGCGGTGATGTCAAGGATGCGATAGACATAGAGTTTGACATTACTTACCATCACATCTTTACCATCCACGGCAACACGGGAACACTCGCTTATGACATAAACCTTGAAGATAATGACGATTACAAGAGATACAAAAACAAAATAAGAAGCATAAACATAGATTATATACTGTACACCGTAACCTCAAATACCGGTGGTGAAGGAACAGGTGATCTTTACGCCGGCAGCTATGGCAGCGCATTTTCCAGCGCAACAAAAGTAGCCCGGACAATCAGCTTTGCCGCCGGCGAAACCCGCGGAGAAACGTATGTAGAATGGATAAACAAGGCGTTTCTTGAAAATCTTTTGGTCAGCGGGAAATTAACTCTTTGGGCAGCAGGAAGTGGTTCCGGCGTTGATATTATTGTACCGGTAGTCATCAAAATAAAAGTTACAGTCAATCCCTTAGAATAATACACGATCTTTGCAGCTCAGTCCGTACGGTCGGAAAAATTCATAAGGAGGAGACGATGGTTCATGTCATAGCCACAATTCGCGTAAAGCCCGGGTGTATGTCGCAGTTTCTGGAAATATTCAAAAGCAATATTCCCACCGTCTTGGCGGAAACAGGAGCCGTAGAATATTGCCCGACGGTGGACCTTGACACAGGCTTGCCGCGGCAGGTTCTTGAAGCGGATACGATTGTCCTGATAGAAAAGTGGAGCTCGCTGGATGCCCTGCGCAACCATCTGGTGACCCCCCATATGTCGGCCTACCGGGAAAAAGTCAAAGATCTCGTGATCGGCACCTCCCTCAAGGTCCTGCATGATGCCTGATTCAACCTTTGCAACGTCTGCAGTATATTGATCATGGTATGAGAAATAATTATTCCCCGGAAAAGGACAAAATCGATGGAAAAGCTCGGAGTGGTATCCAACATCTGGGCCAAGCGTCTGTCAGCCGGCGACCGGTTTGAGGACCTGGCCCTGCGCTTTGGAAAGGAAGGCTTCTCGGATATCGAGATCCGGGACGGCGATTACCTGAGAAAGTCGGAGTTCGGCGTCTTTTTAAGCGAAATTGAGAAGATATCCGAACCATATCCGGCAGCCGAATGGAAAGAGGTGTGCGAAGCGCTCTCATTCGGCAAACATCCCGCCGAAGCGATCCGGCCGATGGATCGTTCCCTGTTCGAGCGGATCCGTCGCTTCAAGGAAAAAACATCGGGCATTACCTTCACCTATGCCCTGCAACATCCTTGGTTGAGCAGGCCCGACGATGAGGAGGCCAATGATCGGCGGATCATTTCCGCGAAAAAAATCGCTTTTCTTTTTTCTTCCAGCTGTGCCCGGATGCGCCTGGTGGATCTCTGCTCTCCGGAGCCGCTTGACGCGTCGGCGGCCGCCGCCAACCTGGAGCACTACCGTTCTCTGGCCAGCGAACTTCCCGTGATCCATACGGTGGAAAACTCACGCCTGTCCGCGCTTCTCACCCTGAAAATCGCCGCAAGGGCGGGCTTTTTCATGGCCTACGATGAGGCCAATTTGTTCCTTCCGGGCGACCGGATTCTCGAACCGCCGGAGCGCTTTTGGGAATCGCTCGATCCCCGATCACTGGTCTCTGTTCATTTCAAACAGAAATCGGCCGGGGAGGTTTTACCCCACCTCTGTCCTGGCCGGGTGGATCTTTCTGGCATCCTGAGCCGGATCCGGAAACTTTCTTTCACCGGTGATCTTCTTCTTGAAACCGCTGAGTCGGAAAATCCGCTCCAAGAGGCGAAAATGAGCCGGGACTACTTACTGGGCCTTACCTAAAACCCTCTTGACACACAAGATCCTTCTTCATATACTCTCACAGCCAAAAAGCAATGCCTTATCAAAAGCTTCTTCCGAGGGAGAAAGTTTTGGGGATCGTCCTGAACCGTATGGGAACCCCATCCAAGATCAGCGGTCAGCCGAATCGAAATCTGGTAAAGAGATTGTGGAGGACGGACCATTATGGATCAGGAGAGAAGAAATCGGCAGCGCGTCTCCGTACATTTTGATGTTGTCATTATGCTCGGTGAGGCGATCATACAGGTACAAATCCTCAACA
>Ga0315268_10002238_pt1 | contig 22030 bp, 24 predicted proteins | sample C1_top_MG_FD_204535 | JGI IMG/M metagenome (GOLD analysis project Ga0315268, IMG submission 204535) | Sediment microbial communities from Yellowstone Lake, YNP, Wyoming, USA - C1_top | ecosystem: Environmental > Aquatic > Freshwater > Lake > Sediment | place: USA: Wyoming | collected 2017-08-01 | reverse complement strand
CGAGCTCGAGGCGAAGACGAGCGTTACCGAGCGCAAGGTGCTCGAGATACGGCTCCGACCTAGACTTTCTCGAGAGGACAGCCGTGGCAGAGATCCCTGAAGACTTCTCGGTTGAACAGCTCCTCCAGTCGGACTGAGAGGATGTCAATGTTCAGTCGACAGTCCTTGGGTACGGAGAGTGTGAGTGTCAGGCATTCCTTGCACGTGGTCAGGTTCTCGAGCGTGCGTGTCTCTTTCAAGATCATCCATCCCTTAGGGGCTCGGTTCGTGAAACGTATGTCGTCGGATATTAAGAATACTGGTGTTCATGGCCTATGTCTGTCCAAGCATTAAGATGATTATCAAGCTCGTTCTGCTAAAAATGGCCGATCCTTGACCGCAACTCTGGTTCAGACTACCCTCTGCCTTTAGACAAGGCCTTCGGGTCCCTGTTGGGGGTAAGAAACTTCAGGCGCCCCTTCTCGATTGAAGCATATCCCATCTCGCAGAAGAACTGGACGTCCTCCTCGATGTCCTGCGCCTTCCGTCTGACGCTGGTGATCGACCTAGATATGCTCGTGATTGGAGTTCCTACGAGCTTGCCGATATCCTTCACACTCTTGCCCTGGCGCAGGTATCTGAGTATTTCCTTCTCGCGGAGTGTCAGTATGCCCATCAACTACCATATGGTAGTACACCTGACTGGCGTCATTAGTATTACCAACGCATTTAGCCCAATTAACGCAGTTGCGTTATATTTATTAACCCCCGAACAAATACAATGCCGTTGGGGATTCCATGGTCGACCGTGTGGACCGCCTCGTGAGACGAGTATCGGCCTTGATAGTGCTCTTGAGCATGCTGACAGTGATCGTGCAGGGAATGGCGGTAGAGAATGCATCTGCGGCCGCGGACATCGACGTTACGATTCAGACTCAAGTTGTGAATGGAGTCAGCGCAACCTTCGGTTTCAATCTCCAGTACACGCCACAGAAAGCCCTTGCCAGGCCGGGAACAGACGTGACCCTGGGATTCGCCCCAGGGCCATTGCCGGCCACTTTGACAGTCGATGTTCTCGGCCTTCTCCTTTCGGAGGGAGTCACCATCCCGTCGTCCGTTACTGACTTCGTGAACTCAACGGCAGCCTCATTAGGCGTCTCCAACCCATGGTCGCCCACCATCCCGATTGCGAACACACCCATCGGTTCCTATGAGATCTACTCTCTCCCGCTGTATGAGGGTCTGCCCGTCTATCTGGATATCAATCTCGTCGGAATACTCAAGGTCGATCTCTCAGCCAGTGCCGGCTCTCTCGATAGGAGCCGCCTGACATGGACCAAATGGGGAGGGCAGGACGTGAACTTGACACTCCCTCTGGAGGCGGCAGACGTGACAGTGTCTGCAGCATTCAAGTACAGTGTCAGCAACGACTATCTGATCACCATCGAGGTCCCGGGCTTCACTCAGAGCTATCCTGTATCCTCCTTCTCGCTGGGAGAGATTTCCCTCGGCCAGTCCATCACCTCTCACATTGAAGTAGTAGAGGAAGCATCGGCGACAGACGCAGGCGGGGTCTCGCCTGTGAGCCTTGGCCTCGGTCTTGGAATCGGGGCCGCTGCGGGAGCTGTTGCGGGTTTTGTGATTGGCAGGAGGCTCAAGAAGTAGGACACGCTTCGCATAGCGCCGTGGCGAGGTGGACGGTCCTTTCAATTGAGATACCGGACTCTAACACAATCAGCGCGGAGTCATGGCCCTATAGCCTCCACTGACTTCGCCATCTTGTTGAAGGACCTCTTGAGCGACGACAAATCCGATTGCAGAGACTCGTATCGCTCCTGGAGGTAGTGCGGGCTCCCTGGCCCAAGGTCCTCCCTCACCGTATTCGCGCAGAAGCGCATCAGTCCCTCCAAGAAGTTCAGGTGTTTTTTCTCGATTTGACCTGCCATCGTTTCCGCGTTGATTATCTGCCTCGCCCTCTCCAGACATCCGGCCAAGACCAGAGCCTTCATTCCATCGTCTGTAAGCCCTAAGGGCTCAGAGACTTGGGTATTCGATTTCACAGACTCGCTTTTCGCATTCAGTCCAGAAGGGTTTTCCATCCCATCCACCTCCTCACTGGTCACTTGTGCAATTGCTTTGGAGCGCTTAAATGGTTGTTGGCAGAAGTATCAGGAATCGCATGACCGTCAGGGTCTTCGTCATACAATGTCTCCAGCAATGAAGCCCCATTCCTGCCACAAGCTCGTGCAAGGAGCTAATGAAGCGACTGCTGTCCGCACTTGAAGAACCCTGCTTAAGCAGACAGCGGCGGATTTGAGGGGCACCTTACACCGAGTCACGATGCAAACATCCCGTCAGGCGCAATCCTGTGCGTTCTGCGCGACGAAACACCCGACATGCAAGGGGAGCTCGCTCCCGCACCTAATCTCGCGAGCAACCTCAACAGAATCGGGACAGACGGGATCTTCGTAGCAGTCGGGCTGCTCCTCATCGGGCATCTTGCTTAACTCCTGCGATTCTTCCTGCTTAAACGGTTCCGTGACCTCGGGTTTCGGTTTTTGCTCGGTTTGATTAAGCAAAGGCGGCGGACTGTTGTTTACCGTGCCTTGCAGGATGTCTCCGGTTACGGCGTGCTTTAGTACTCTCTTGAGCCTCGACATCATGTTTTTCCCTCCTTGGGGAGGGCGGGAGGCTCGGGAAGGGCTCGGCCCGAGCTTTGCCGCCCCCCTTTTGGCGATTTTGTGTCCTTTTCGGAGTCCCGAGGTGGGGGCGTGAAAGGCTCGGGAGAAGCTCGGGAAGGGGGCGGGAGAGGTTTTTTCCCTCAGAAAAGCTCGGGCAAAGGCTCGGGCCGGGGCTCGGGGTGGGCTCGGGCTGTTTCCTACGGTCTCCCTTGATGATTTGCACGAGCTTCTCGACCTGCGTCTCCCAATTCGTGTTAGGAACGATTACACCTGCAAGCTCGTGGAATTCATCAAAGCATCTAGAGAGAAAGTGAAGGAGGTCGAGGGACAGCGACGCAATACATTAAGTAACCATGTGAACCTCTCGTCAAAGGCAATCCTGCGCGCGTTGTGCATCAAGACATCCTTGACCCGCAGAAAGGGTCGCTCGCACGCTTAATCGCGCGCCTAGCCTCAACGGAATCGGGCAGGGCAAGACCTCGATAGCAGTCAAGGTCGGGTACATCGCTGATCTTGCTCGACTCGTGCGACCGCTCTTGCTTAAGCATTCTAGCGAGGAGGAACGCGGGCGTTCGCCCCTCAGATTTGAGATGCCCCTCGGAGAGGAAACACGGAAATCAGGGAATAGTGCAGAAGGGCAGCGCGGGATGCCTAGTCCTCGTGCCGTGACTGTGAGCAAGAACGCACTTGAGGAGTTGAGCAAAGCCGCTATCGGGTTCGATGTGCGTCCGCACGAACTCGTCGATCCGATAGTTGTTCACACGAATTGGGAGGTGCAAGTCGAGAAGCCCGTGAAATCATCTCATAAACCGCCGAGAGCAGTCCGGGCCTTCCCCGAGTCCCATCCCGAGTCTTACAGAGTCCCCAGTCTCCGCCGAGTCCTCCCCGAGCCCCGCCAGAGTCTATGCCGAGTCCCGGGAAAACCGCAAAATCATGGAAAACGACTCGGGAAGACTCGGCCGAGTCCCTCCCGAGTCCGAGAGGTCCCTAAGAGATGAGGAATCACAGCCTTTCCCTTACCTCCCGTATCTAAACGCCCCCTCCCGTGGGGGCGGGTCGAGCGGACAGTTAAGCAGTCCCCTCTTAAGCGCCTATTTCCGGAGTTAATTGGCCGCCTTAGCTGTCTCGGATTGGGAATTGTGAGCCACTTAAGCAGGTCCTCGTGCAGCGATTGAAGACGATGTCTGATGAGCGGACGATGAGAAGGAGCTCGAATCGAAGGACATAACGACTCCAAGTCTGAGGAAGAGCGGGAGGCAGTCGAAGACGCTGAGGGGAATGGCGAAGAACGATTCGACGAGACATGTGCGACGATCGGAGGAAGTTGCTTTGATCCAGAATCTCACCGAGCTGGACCAGTGTAGCCGCCTGCGAAGCAGAGGGTGACGAGCGCAGGGTTCTCGGTCTATACAACATCAAGAGCTTCGGGAACAACCAGGAGTGGACACCAGAACTGTGGCGAGTGGCGTCGCGATGTGATGTCCAACCCCTCGAAGATGTCGCCCAAGCAATAGGCATGGTCATCATGCCATCTCTACCCAGTATTTCTTACGGGCAAATTCTAGGCTTGAATCAGCATTCAAACCATCACTAAGAGAAAACCTCTGTGTTGAGGTGTCCCCGCACCTTAGCATAACATCCATAGGGGAGGAAAGGCGACTAACCACGATATGGTTGACTTCTAATTCAACAATGTGGAAAGGAATATAGGGAACGAAAGGCGGTTTGGAAACTGGAGGAGTGGGAAAATTCACATACGCCGTGTTGTCACCCTAGTGATGACAGCAATGTTCACAATGTCGTTCTTGGCATTGATCGTCCGGGGTGCGACTGGTGAGGCTACGCTACCGCCACGTCTCGTGGGGCAAGCAGCGCAAGGTTATCGCGCTGCTCAATATACTCTCCAAACGGAAGACGAGATCGATTACTCGTTTTCTGCAACAGGCGAGGTGACCTTCTATGTTATGTATCGACCCGATGTTAGTGGCCCAGCTCCCATCATGCCCATACTCTGGATGGTGAATGTCTCAAGTGGCCTCGGCGTTTTCAAAGCTGATTGGGGTGGCATCTACTTCTTCAAATTCAGAAACGAGAATACTACTACAACTGTGACGGTCTCATACAGCATCCAGCCTCATGAATCATGGTGGGTCCTGTGGGTGTTGGTTCTGGCATTCATGGCAGCCGCAGTAACTGTCCTTGTGGTCGGAATCGCGGTTATCCGGATGCACAAAAAGAAAGGCGTCTAGACTCCTCTGTCGGAAAAGACCATAGGGGAGGAAAGGCGACTGGGAATCCACAGAAAAGTCAATAAGGCCAGCATCCACTTTGCTTGTCGGAGGAAGACTTGAAACTCTCTGACAGGATTGGCCTGCTTGTAGCGGTGAACTTCCTAGTCTTTATTGTGATTGTAAACATCACATTCGTGTTTCTCGTTGATAAGCAGTGGATTCTTGCAGCCCTGGCCGCAATTGGTGGCTATGTGGTGCAGTGGCTAACGATTCGCGGGGCATGGCTTCGGTCTTGGACAGAAGAAAGGCTCAAGACTGATGTCTGGCATTTTGACAAGTTGTGGCTTTCCATTGGAATAGCTGTAACGCTTGTCGGATGGCTACTAATGCTGACCAGCTCAGGATTCTTTCCGTCCACAGAACAAGGCAGCTATACGGCTGGCGGAATCGGATTTGCTGGCCTGGTCACACTGATCGCCGGCTACTACCTGACCGTGTTCTCCTGGAAAGGCATAAGAAGGAAGCGGTTTGAGCCTCGGAAAAGCCCATAGGGGAGGAAAGGCGAGACAACACCCAGTATGAAGCAAGTCTATATTCTCGGTGCTCGTTGAGGAAGAGGACGTCACGGGAGCGTGAGGGAGAGATGGAAACAGTCGTTCCAAAGGAGATCCCCGAAACAGGGAAGAATACCTGCTGGAAATGCAAGAAGGATATTGGGAAGGCACCGAAGGAGATTGGCATTCAGACTTCGGAAGGGATGCTGTGCGTCCCCTGCACTAGGAAGTTGCTACACGTCGGGAGCATCAGTTTCCATTGATGATGCGAGTGACCTCCCGAAAGGAACGCAAAGACAGACCGTTCATACCTGAAGCGGCATACGATAAGGACCGTAGGTACACCCGATATAATGAGTTCAGACGGGCAAGGGCTCAAGCTCTGAAGCGAGACGGTCGCAAGTGTGTGTTGCTCAGCGACGCAGAAGCTAGTGGCCCATCACATTGTCCCATGGATACTATCGAGATCGCACGCTGTTGACAATCTTGTAACGCTCTGTTCCAGTTGCCATTTCGTAATAGGAGGTGGAACTGAAGTCTGGACATCAAAAGGTTGGACGAGAAAACCTAGCACCAAGATTCGGCGCATCGTGAGACGATACTATGATGCAGTTGCGGAGCTAGGGCACTCACAAATGGACCTTGATCGCCGCATCAGGTTGCTCAAGAGGAAAACGCAGCCGACTAGAAGGCCCGGCTCCAAGAAGCTCAACCTTGACAACTTCATGTGAAAGCCTTCATAACCAGATGGGCAAGAATGGGCGAATAGGCGCAATTGAACAGGGACATGCCTCATTTGTGCCTGAACCACGCTCAGACATAAGGGTTTCTAAGGGGCTTATGTCCTTCACCTGGCACTTAAACCTATGTGAATGGCGGGCAACATAATCCCACTAATGTTGTACACCTGTCATTCTGTTCTTCGTCACATATTTGAAAGGTGTGTGCGTGGCAATCCAATAGGGGCAAGATATATAAGCCGAACTCGCAATGGAATATTGTGGTCCGGACGGCTGAAGGAGCAATTATGAATCCTGACGAAATCAGTATTGACATTGATGCGTTTCTTCAGAGACACCCAGATATTCAGGAGGCTCTCCGCATCTTCAGTATCAGCCAAGAAGAGTATCAAAAGTCTTTTCCGCAATCCAGAGTTGTCAGTCTGGACACTACGGATTCATACTGATATGTAGAGGGCATCACTTCTAATGTAGCCTCACGAGTGGGGTTTCTCCCTGCTGGCAGGAGGAGGTTCTGTCTTGGGTGGAGGTTTTCCGCCTGCAATTCCGAACTGGATCATTTGAGCCAGAGTCCGATGTGAAGAACTCTCGAATAGTTTGTATGCTGGCGTGGCCATGAATGTGAAGTTCGTAGCGTTGTATAGTCCCCTAACGCAATCGTGGAGTCTGGCATCACTCCTCATGTCCACCACCTTTAGGCTTTTCAAGTCTTCTGTTTCCTTGATCTGAAACATGTCTATTCGTCTGGCATGCGATTTGAATCTGTTGTGGTCACTCAGGTAATCTGCTGCCTTCTTGGCCTTCCCTCTGCCGTCTGAGTCTTCCTTGAACATGTACTTTGTCAACCATTCGGTGACATAGAACTTCGAAAGGGCAATTGCATTCTGAGCTTGCTTGTACAACGCAGGGCCATACTGCTGTAGAATTGGCAGCCAGGGAGTTAGTAGTGCTGGGTCATTCTTAATCAACCCCTGCGCTTCCTCGAACTGATCGATTATTGCCTGCGCCGGGGCCATGTGCTGAGAACCGTCGGGTCTAGACAATCTGAATTGAGGATCAATCGGGCCTAGCTCAGAGCTATCATTCATGAGTATCTCATTGCCCGAAAGCGCTAGCATCGTGGCTGCGCTCTTGGCGATATTCGGTACGATGAAGCGCACATCATCGAATCTGCTTCGCAGCAATGCCACAATCGATTCTGCCGCCTCCGCCATACCTCCTGGACTATGTATCATGACATCAACGGAACTTCCCTTGATGCCGTCCATAACCTCTATGAATCCATCCTTGTCAGACCATTCGAGACTCACATTCCCGACCGGCTTTCCAGTCAAGAAATCAGTTGCGTACAGAACAACTGGCCGTCCCGTGCATTCGTAAAGTGCTTTGAGTCTATCTCTCCTAATCCCATCGCAGTCCGGAGTACCGAGAGGCGTTAGTCGCCTGCTCCCCTCTGCCATGATCTTGCTTAGAGAATTGGCGTCAGCCTCCGTGCCTTCTCCCTCCAATCCAGCCACAAAGTCCTCATGGGCCATAGTGTATTAATGTCTTGCCTCTGAGCATCCAATGCCCGTGAGGAGCGAGATTGAATCAGAAGAAATCATCGAGAATCAGCGGATCATCAATGCTTCTCATCGTGAGTTTCGCCTTAGGGATGTTGTAGCAGGGCTTTCCTCCCCAAAGAGGGTTTGGTTTGAGCACTCCGAATTCCTTTACCTCCTGAGGAGTCAAAACGAAGTACTTCCTTGATGGCTTTATCAAGAACACAAATGAAGTCTCTTGCTTGTCAGCTCTGTCGACCTTGCTGTCTTTGATATCGTATGTCTTCCTGTCCTTGTTCGAGAACTCTGTTGCCAGCTGTTGGTCTGCGGGTTTCGCTTTGATTCCAGACTTGAGGAGTGCGTCTTTGAAAAGCCCAAAGAACCTCTCCGGTTCAATCATTCGCATTCGATATTGGGCCAGGCCTAATCTACTTTTGCCAGCCTTGCGTATCGGGAGTCTACTTAAGTTTATTCCGAGGAACTGCAATCGGTACAAGCATGAATGGTAGAGAGGCACTCCGAATAGCACGCCAAATTGAATCAAGCAAAGGCATCAAAGTCTACCGTCAGACTGCAAACTTAACAAGAAGTTACCAGATTATGTGTATGAATTTCGATGATCTTGCGAAGCTACTGGCGTGGTTCTCTGTCCCGACTAATGCAATTCCGGTCTTCAATGTGGATCACCCTGAGAGAATGAACAATTTCTGGCTTCTAGCTAGTCGGCATCTTCACAACTATCTCGCCTCCGTCCAGACATTGATAGACCATATGCGGCGGTTTATCGGAAAGGAAACTCATGTCGAATTCAAGAAGCAGTATGAATTGAGGTTGAAGGACTTGACGAAATCTCCGCTTTCCTCTCTTATTCCAGACCTAAGATCATACTTCTTGCACAACGATATTCCGCCAATTGGCTGTGTTCTTTCTGCAAAGAAGGGCGGAGACACTGAGACATACATCTCACTCGACTGTGCGGAACTCCTAAAATGGGATAGGTGGAAGCCGTCTAGCCGAGACTATCTCACAAAAGCCGGTTCATCTCTCAAGATCCTTGATGTCCTCAGACAATATCAATCGATGACTTCTGACTTCTTCACCTGGTTTCACACAGAGTTGCTGCGCACATACAAGGCAGAGCTGGATGAATTGTCTGAATTGAACAAGAGACTCGGAGCCCTCTCACCTAGAAACGAATCCAAAGGATTGGGCACATGATCCAGTCTGTAGAAAGGACTGTAGAATAGATTCCCTGCATAGCGATGCAGAAGACGCAGTCAATAAAGAGAGGCTTAGGGATTCGCTAGAAAAGGCCATATTGGCGGGAAATCATCTGGAGGACGGTCGAAGAGAAATGGCGAGGGAGACAACAATCAACCACGAAGAAATCCAACGACTAAGCCAGCAGCTCTTTGAAGATGACACCCGTCAGTCCTTCCTAAGAATCGCCCAGCAAGTCTCTGCCATCTCGAAGACCAATGCCTGGATGCATGGCTATCAAGCCACCGTCGAACCTCTGAGAGGCTCGATGTCTCGCATCGACGAAGCGATTGGAGGGGTCGGCATTGACAAGCTTCTTGTCTCGACTGCAGATGCATACACTGGCGGCTATCCGAAACACGAGAGGTCAATCTACAGACCTCTCCAATACGCCCTCATCCTAATGCTTCATACCAATGATCCAAGGTTCTCTATCCAAATGAGCTGCGAGCACATTGAAGGCATCATGAAGAGGACATGCAGAAAAGCAGTTCCGAATATCAACCTTAAGCCTCTAGGTTCAATCGTTGGGGACGTCAAGAACAGGAGTCTCCTTGAATCGGGAACAATTCAGAATCTCAAAGATGTTGCTCACATTGTGAACATAGCGAAACACGACTATGGCATAGACGCTATTCGAATATCGGATTCTATGGATCGTGTGCAGTCTCAGGTGTTCAACACACACGAGGCTGTATCGATGTATTTTGTTTGCAGAAAGATAGGCGTCCAGCTTCTCTCCGACTATCCTACATAGCGTCGTGGATTTGCGTTGAAAGATGAATAATGAATTCGCTTCCGCATCCGAGCTCAAAACAGCCAGAATAGCAGGGATTCAAAGGGGTACACCTCCTTCCCCTTGTTCTTTCCGCTAACAGATTTCTGCGATTCTGCGCTAGGTCGTACTTCTGATAGGTAATTGTAACGGCAGGTTTCATAATCAACCAGTGCAATCTCGGAGAAGGTGTGGTCGTGAACTGCTCAGTTCTTGGAGCAAATGGATCGCCTTGTGGAAGACCTGCCATTGAAGAAGACAAGTGCCTGTTTCATTCTGGCTTTAAGAAAGATGCCAAGGAATTTGAGAAGACATTCCTGACATTCATTTCCAACGAGAATCGAAGCTCAGGCAAGGTAATCGACTGTACAGGGTTTGTTTTTCAGGACTTCGCTCCCGAGGGGAAATGGCATGTCGCCAAGAGCATTCTCTTTGACAACGCAATATTCTCTGGAAACACCAAGCTCAATCTGAAGTTTACGAGAGATGTCAGTTTCGACCACTCCAGATTCTTGGATGATGTGGATTTCACCAGATGTGAATTCCTTGATATTGCGATCTTCAGCGGGGCTGAGTTCAACGGTTCAGTTCGATTTGACGATGTCAAGTTCATGCATGTAGTTGACTTCTCGGATGCCAGTTTCGGAAAACCGGCCTGGTTCAATCGTGTCGAATTTTCCGGAGACACGATATTCCGCAAGACAACATTCAAAGAAAGCGCCAATTTCTATGGGTCGATATTCAGGGATGAGGCGTTCTTTCCGAGATCGGTATTTTCGCAAAACTGTCATTTCCTCAAAGCTGAATTCCTTCTAGATGCGGACTTCTCGAATGTAGAGTTCATAGGTAGAGCATCATTCACTGATGCTGTGTTCACGCAATTGGCCAAATTCAGCTTGACGAAGTTCAGCGGCAAGACTGATTTCAGTGGATGTAGGTTCAAAGGCGAAACGACATATGATAATGCAGCATTCCTCAATGCCGCCGGATTTCAACATGCCGAATTCAACGGAGGTACGGTATTCTCAGAAACCGATTTTTCTGATGTTGTCATCTTCCAGGATGCCAAATTCCATGGCGCTGCCTTTTTCGGTCAAGCTCAATTTCTGAATGAGGTCGATTTTGACGATGCTGTCTTCGACAGACTTGCAGATTTCTTTGGTGCTAGGTTTCTTGGGAATTCAGGCTTCCGGTCGTGTCATTTTGGAGGTGATGTGGGGTTCGCCGATGCAAGGTTCGCCCTCGCTGCCGATTTTGGGCACAGTCTTTTCTTGGCTTCTGCTGACTTCGAAGTAACTGTATTCCTGGGACTGACGCACTTCTCCAATGCGAAATTTGCCGGAACTGCTGTGTTCAAGAGGACGAAGATCGGCCAGTATCTTTCGTTTGACAGGGCAGAGTTCGCAGGTGACGGATATTTCCAGGATTTGGATTTCCTGGAGCAGGAGAACAGGGCAGGAGCTGCCCTGAACTTCGGCAGCGTAGTGATCCGGAGTGCTGATAGTGTGAGATTCGAAGGCAGAGGGGAGAAGCCTCTTGACCTGTCTCGCACGAGATTTGCGTTCACGGACACCAACATGATTAGATTCCTTAATGTCACATTCTCGAACAGTAGGACTATACAAGGACTCAGATGGAAGGATCGGTTCGTAATGTGGTTGTCCAACAAAGCACTGAATGAGCATGTAAGGGTTTATGACGAAGAGAATGTGCTGGATGAATGCACCCAGAGGCGTATCGATGACCCCAGAACAACAAAATTCAGGACTCTGAAATGGGAGCATGTTGGTGCGATATACAAAGGCCTTCGTGAGAGCTACGAAAGGAGTTTGAAATATGATGAAGCTGGCCAATTTCACATACGAGAGATGGAAGCGAGAAGATATGCCGCTGGGCAGAGAGGCAACAGTCGGCTCGGGAAGTGGAATAGAAGAAACCTGTCCATCCTAAACATATACAGATGGCTGAGTTTGTACGGAGAGAGCTACCGTTTGACTGCAATCTGGATTGCTTCAACGGTCTTCTTCTTTGCGGTTCTTAGATGGCTACTGAATGTTTCACTGGATGATGACATTGCCAGTGTTCTATCGAGCCTAGTCGACTCCCTGGGTGAGAATCTGAGCAGGAGCGTATTGGCATTTCTTCAACTAAGAAGCGATACAACCATCGATTTGCTCGAAAGAATTGCCGGCGCAATCCTCGTGATCCTCTTTGGCATGGCGCTACATAGGAACTTCAAGAGATAGTTAGTCAATCTTTCATGCCTACCAACCGCTAGCCGAATCAGGCCCTCCGCAACGCTGATTCGCATAAACGAGCGTAGAATGAAGTCATCCATATGACCATGACCAATATGCCTGGAATTGCAGGGTTTCAAAGGGGCTTAGCTCCGATCTAAATCCCTCGCTGATTGACGAGCTGTTCTGACCTACTGGCTGGCCAGGGGTTCAAATCCCTTCGGGCCCAATGCGCTCTGTTTTTTGGAGACAGATGATGCTCACGTAACGGCGCGTGTTCAAACAAGAATCCTAGCTCTGTTCAATCCTTAATCACGTCACGACAGGGGGCAGAATCTCGCAGTATCCAAATCTAACTCGGAGTCTCTTCTGCTTCGAAGTTAGATATGGCAAGCAATTGCAGCTGCGAGAAATCCATTTCCAGCGCGGGAGAAGACAATGTGCAACGGGGGGGCGGCTCACGTCCTAATCAGCACCTCTGCTTCATCCTCCTTCTAGAAGAATGATATATATCTCCCCTCCATTCTAGACACCAGCAAATCAGGAGGAGATTGGTTTCACTTCTTCGTTCAACATCGCCGCATACTGTGGTAGTATCGATGCAAACAGAACCGTACGAGATCGAATTCTCGAGAGACTGCAGTCACAATCCAGTGGAAGGAACATTAGTGTCACGGATCTCGTGAATGTGCGCCAGGCTTACTGAAGACGTGTCCGACCCGAAGTGAAGCTCGACATGGAACGAACCGCCGATATGCTTGCCGGCTCTGGCTTTCACGATGCGTTCAACTGGAAGGTCTCTTCGGAAGAATGGGTCGAGCAGACAGTTGTCTTCCAGGACATCGTCGGTCGAATAGATATCTATGAGGAAAGACCCCTGGAGCTGAAGACAACGAAATCACTCGTTGAACCAGATGAGATTGGAGTCATGAGGCCGAGCTATGTCGAGCAATTGGGGCTCTATTGTGCCATGGTAGAGAAACCTGATGGCCATATCTTGATTTACAACCGGGGAAAAGGAAGACCATTGGTGGGAGCTTCTGTCCATTTCGAGAACTTGAAGGGCATCCAGAAAGAGATGCTCCTTCGAAGGGATTTGCTGCGGAAAGCTCTCGAAACCAGGGATCCGTCCCCTCTGCCTGGGTGTCCCTGGAAAGGAAGAGGATGGGATGCAATCTGACGACGCAGGAGTGGCCTTTTTCAACATTCAGAAAGAGAATAACATGGAGCGCAGAACGAAAAGGTTTAGCTGAAGAGGCGACAAGCCTCTTCAACGGGTCGGTGTGCAGCACATCTCATTAGTGCGATCCGTAGACTCTGCCTTCCCATTCGATTCTATAGTAGCATGTGTTCGCTCCGGACGGATTGTCTATCCAGAAGAATACTGTCTCCTCCGACGCATAGCCATCAAGCTGAGCGCAGTCGAGACCCAATCCCTGAGAGGAAGTCCCGATCCAGCCAACAGGTGCATTCGTCCATCCTGTCCACCCTGTAGGCTGTCCATTCGCATCGACGTTCCAGCCGACCTTGTAAGTTATCTTGTTCTCACCTGCAGGACCAGTCCCTACTTCCATGACAGAGAAGAGTATGTCCTTTACCCCGTTCATATCGAAGTCCGCAACACCCACGCCACATCCTTGAACACAGAAGGGGGCTACATTCGTGCTGAAGCTTGTATATGTAGTCCAGCTGCCAGATGCGATGTTGCCTGCCGTGTCAATGTCTTTGCCAATCTTCCATCGAACAGCGTCATTGTCCAAGCTCGGGCGGTTTACCCATGCCACAATAAGGTCGGGCCTTGTAGAGCCTGCCACATTGCTAATTGAGATGTCCATGCCCTCATTGTCGTTCCCAATCCCGCTCGACGGAATCGTCTTTATCGCGCTCCAGGATGACACTGTGCCTGAAGTCGTCAAGTCCCAGGCTACCACGTATTTTATCGAATCCTGTCCCGAAGGATTGTCGCACCAAGCGAAAATGGCGTCAACTATGCCGTTCCCGTTGATGTCATACAATCCCACGCCCAATCCAGACGTATAGGAACCAATTCCAGTTGTCCGTTGGTATGGACCAGCCCAGCTACTGACAAGCCCGGAACCGGAGTTGATATTGAACCCCACCTTCCAGTAGATGTAGTTCGCTCCTGATGGATCATCTACCCAAGCGAAGAGCATGTCAAGCGCGCCTGCCCGATTTATCTGACCAATCGCAACATCCGCACCTGCCTGATAAGAACCAATGCCAGCCACAGTCACTTGACCAAAGTACAAGAACCGTATTCCTGCTATGTCTCCCCATTTGAGTGTTCGCATGGAAGTGTCGTTCGTACCCAAGTACCCGTACATCACTTGTGTCAAATCTTGGGCATCGTACATGTCTTCCAGACCACAGAAGTGCCCGACTTCATGTGTCCCTAGGGATTGAACATCGTACTTGCGAGCTTGCGCCCCAATAGACCATTGATCGCCGTTGTCGAAGACGATGTCAGCTTCTACCATTCTGCCTGTGCCCAAGTCCAATCTTTTTCTGCACTCTGCAAGGGTCCCTCCAGCACCGTCGATGTTTGCCCAAAGCACGACGTTGGAGCCATCCCATTGGTCGGAGCCCCTGGTTGTTGACCCTCCGTATGTTGCGGTGAACGCAGATCCCGGATCATTCACCCAAGTATTGAAGGACGAAGTGACAGCATTTACCACATCTGTAGTAAATCCCCCCAATTGGGGGCACCCCAAGTTATTCAAGTAGTAAGTCTGAGGCAGTGCGTCGCTTCGCCAGAATCGACTGCCACCAAAGAGATACCCGTATCCAGGAGTGTAGGGCAAAGTTGGGGCCAGGGCTGGAACGATGTTACCTCCCTGCGGTTGGGCATTCGCGGACCCCAGATTGCCTAATCTGAGCCCCTCATACTGTGTCGGTCCACGTTGAATCACGTTCGACCCCTCACGCAGGAGAAAAACTGCTTTCGCCGGACCAAGTTCTGCGGGAACCGCCCCAAGTCTGGCCTCGATTCGATCACCATTTATCAAAGTGGGAATTCCGGACACCTCGAGAATCCAACTGCCAAAAATGCCACCGTAGGAGACAATCTCCGTCTGAGCGGGGCACTGGCCAGACAAGACTCTGTCAACGACTAGAGTGGCACGAGTCATGAGCTGACTCGCCCCACTATCATTTTGCCAGAAGTATTCCACATTGCTAATCTTCCCCTCGACGTCCGCTGTGCCGTTTACTGCACCCGGTATCCACAAATCCCGCAATGTTCTTCCAGTCGCATGAGTCGTCGGACCGACAAGTCCGACGGGAATAGCAAAGATCCCCGCAATCATCAAGGCCAGCAGAACCCTTACCCTATTCGTTTTCCATTCCCCTCTATCCTCACAATTTGCCAATTCCTCACCTACATTGCCATGAGGCCTCATCGACGTCGAGCACCCTCTCCCTCACGAACCACCGCAACGGCAATATCGTATGAGCAAGCAGATATATAGACTTTATTTGCTCCTAGATTTGTAATGCTCAGGACAAGGCATCGCGCATAGTTCGGAATCAATCCACAATTCCAGTCGTTGTTGGGATTACATCTGTTTCGCCAGAAGCCCGCATTGAGCGCGTCCAGACATAAACACCATAGACACCTGGTCTCCCGTTTATTCATGTGCAGTTTCTCGCTCAGCAAGTCGTGAGCTATCCAAATCCCGACGATGAAACTTCAACGGTATCTGTCTATGATTTGTTGTTGGACCTGACATAGCTGTCTAAGCTCTAAGCTAGGCACCACACCCGCCAAGCCACATCTCAGCCCCAGCCAGCGCCATGAGAGAATCTGACGTCAACTCCGGAGAATGGCCCCACGACAAACGTCTTTGTTTCATCGGTGATTCCATCCATTGCTCTATCCCAATGAACATGGACTGTATGTTTGCCAGGCGCCACGGTATAGAGTGAACTGAAGACACCCGTCGTCCAGGAGATGTTAGTGTGCGTTTTTACGACGCCGTCCAGGGATATTGTTAGTTGGACGGATCCATAGCTAGGGCCTATCAGAGCTTCGATGCGGACACTGGAAACGGGTAGCGTATAGATCAACGCCAGAAGAAGAACTACAATAATTACTGCCGCTACACCAATGAACAAGACCCTGCGGCTAGGTCTCCCTCTTGAACGAAGCGCAGACTCTCCTTTACCGGCCTTCGAAAGCTGCTCGTTGCGATTGGCTGATTGCAATAGGCTGCCTCCTCCGTTTCCTTCGGAAGTCAGTAACAGCGATCCTCGCATAAGTCTAGACCCGCTCATACTCTCGGAATCCATGGTTCACTCGCTGATCCTGAGTAATCACATGATGCAACCTGTATTTGCATATTTCTGACTGTCGTCCGCCGCTCATTTGAAAATTCACATTCCCTGAGATTCCGCCAACTCAATGTGTTTGTCTGAATTCGTTGCCAAGGGTATCACCAGTTATCTTGCCGTCAACAATTGTCATGACGTGATCGGCGATATGACCAATACGGAAATCATGAGTGACGATGACCACCGTTTTTCCGAACTCGTCGCGAAGCCTCTTCAGGAGCTGGAGTATTTGGAGGCCGGTGACAGTGTCCAGTTCGCCAGTGGGCTCGTCAGCCAGGAGAATAGGCGGGTCATTTGAAAGTGCAACGGCTAGACCAATTCTCTGTTGCTCGCCACCTGATAGTTCATCGGGTTTATGTTCCGCGCGTTGTGCCATGCCAGTCAACTCAAGCAACGCTTGTGACCGTTGCTTCATAAACCCAATGTCCTTCCCAGCAAGCCTCATCGGCAGTTCGATGTTCTCTCTCGCCGTGAGCGTAGGGACGAGGTTGAAGAACTGGAATACAATACCGACCTTCTCCCGGCGATGCCTCACAAGTTCGGATTCACTTAAGTCCGCTATGTTCTTCCCGTCGATTATTATAGAACCTGCAGTTGGCTTGTCTAGTCCGCCGATTATGTTGAGAAGCGTGGTCTTTCCACAACCGGAAGGTCCCATAATGGCGATGACACTCTTCTCTTTGATAGCGCAACTGAGTCCCCTTAGTGCGATTACTTCAAGCTTCCCAGTCCTGTAGACCTTGATTAGATCCCTTATTATGATGTCCCCCAGTTCAACCACCTCTCACTCTCAGAATCTCAGCTAACTTGATTCGGTTCGCCCGATATGTTGCGGCAAAACATGCCACGATAGACACGGCGATCGAAGCGACGACTATCGCCCAGCTTGCATATGTGAACACAAAGTCGTGTGGAACGATTGAGTATGTCTGTCTCCCAACCATATAGTTATACAGGAACCCAATGAAAACCCCCGCAGACGATCCAACCACAATGCCGAGCGACATCAGAGTCATCGATTCGCCCATTAGTATTCTACGCAATTGAGAGCTTGATGAACCCCTAGCCATAATACACGCCAATTCACGCTCGCGATCAGATACCGTGATGAAAATAACCAGCCCCATGCCTAAACTCATGATGATGAACGACAATGCGTACTCGACGTATAGGAAATTAGCCAATGCTCCATAGTCCGGACTTCTCTCGATTTTCATGAGTTCTACGCTCATAACCTTTGTAGTCGTAGCTAATCCCGCTCTCTCAAAAAGGAGAGTGACGTTGCTCGCCAGGGCTTCGTGATTGCTTCCTTCTCTTGCATGTATGAGAACACCGATGCCACCCAGACGCTCAGTTTCCGAAACATAATCGAGTGTTGCTTTGTCTATGATTATCGACTGACTAAGGCCTGGGAGCCCCCGCACAATTCCAATGATTATGAGGGGAAATTCCACTTGCCCTTTCAACCCGTTGTCTGATCCGAAGTCAAATCCTGCTTGAACGCGATCACCGACTGTGAGACCGTTGGTCATGGCGAAATCCCAGGTCACTACGACGGTACCGTTCTCGCGAAGTCCTTGCAGGCTAAAATGCCTTGGCTGAAGAAACCAAAAGCTTGACGGTCTCACGATTCTTCCATATTCTGAGGAATTGATCAACACGGCGTTCCCCCAAGAATTAGTATTTACCGTGAGAGACAATGGGTAGTACGCAGTCGAGTCGGCGACATCGTTCATTGATTGCAGCGAACTTAGAAGGTAAGAGTATTCGCTGAGTGTGGACCCATTCCCCTGGGATACTCCCTCCACTTTGACGTCCGCTCCGACATCGTACTGAACGAGTCTCCTCTCATAACTTATCGAGGACTCCAATGTGATTGATATGAAGAGGCCGAAAGCAATTGTCAGCGAGACGAGTGTGCAGATGTTGGAGGCCCTTCTCGGATTTCTGACTATATTCTTGTCGACAAGAAAGTGTAGCTCCCTCGTCCAGGGCTTCAGAAGGACGGTAAACTTGGAGTAGATTCTATGCGTCCCTCTCGTGAGGAGACGGACCAGACCAATAGACAAGAAGAATGGTACTATCGGAAGGAGGTTGATTCCAATGGCAACGAGTATGAGCAAGGCCAGTTCCACCAAGTACGAACCCCGATACGAAATAGCGTTAGTCGAGTATTCGACAACGCAGATTATGCTTAGTGCGGCGAGAAACAGAAACGCGAAGTCCCAACGAGGATCATATTGCGTTTCCGTCTCTGTCGGAACGTAGTAATGCAATGCTTCTGCGGTTTCGAGCTTGGAGGCTTTCTTCATCGGCCTATAAGATGAAAGCGCCATGAGAAGCACCCCAAACGCGATGGCCAGTGCAATACTCTGGGGTTGAATACTGAAGCTCACTGGCGAGATTTCAGCAGTTCCGCCTTGCAGATACGTGGCCGCAGAGAGAATGAACCTGCTTACGATTAACCCGAGCATCAAGCCGAAGACGCCCGCAATGGTGCCCAGAATCACGGAATCCACAAATATCATCGAGAAGACTTGACGGCTACCAGCTCCTCTTGACTTGATAACACCTATCTCTCTTCGTCTCGAAGAGATCCCGATATCCACTCCTACGAGCGAGAGATAAACTCCCAATGACGCAACCGGGAGAGATAGGGCTATGAAAGTCACCTTCTTGGCCTCAATCGCCCCTCTGAGTCGCGAAAGGGGGTTTGCTATCTCACTATCGTAGAAGTAGACTCCGTATTGTCCCCCGACAAAAGCAAGACGATCGGTCACAGTAGACAACCGGTTGAGAGTTCCTTGCATATCGGCGAGATTCACTAACGATGAACGGTCGACCCAGATTAGAAAACGAGTTTCAAGATTGAACAAAGGGGAATATTCCTTGACTGGTTCCGTGATCTGACCAGAGTCTGCCATGTTCAGGACGACAGGATTCCAATAACCAGCAATTGATACGGAACCCGGTTGCCAGTTTTGGTCGTCGTACAAGTCACTTGGTTGAAGCCTCTCCTGACTCCATACTTTAGAAACTAACAGCGAGACGTTTGCGTAGTGCTCACTAATAGCCCAAGTTCCGTTCGGCTGTTGCTCACTTACAGAAAATAACCGTGAACAAATAAATCGATCTCCTACCCCCAATCCAAGTTTAGCAGCCATGACTTGGCTTATCGCCACGCCACCCGGATCCGGAAGCTCCCCGTAGACTTCGAACTCCTCAAATAGCCTTGAGCTATCCCTGGGGAAGAACATCGTAGCTCCAGCAGAAGTAAGATTCGAGTTGCCAAGGTACGTCCAACCATTGATCAATGCAATTGGCACGGCCTCCTTGACAAAATGAACTCCTTCGAAAGATGCGATAGCAGGACTGTATGAGGACTCGTTGACGGAGAGATTCTCGGGAGAGATGTAATTGTACCCAACATAGTCAACCGGAATAGCCCTTATCGCTGCGTCCATAAGTCCGTTAGCAGAGGAGTCCACAGCGACTAGCGACCCTGCCAACATTGAAACCGCCAGCACTACCCCAATTATCGCGTGGAGGGATCTCCTCCGATTCCTGAATATGGATTCGACCGAGAAGGTCAAGAATGAGAAGAGTCTCATAGAATCTCATCCTCCATCAGATGCGAACGTGGAGGGGGAGGAGCCCGAACTCCCGAACGACAATCTAGCGGAGTCGCTAACGTCCGCAAATAGCCACGGCTCCATCTCAACAGAACCCCCCTCTCACACACAATGATGATTTCAAAGGTAAATCAATCTTCCCTTTTCAATCCTGATCGGTTATTTCATTCTGTGTTTGCTTGATCTGTTCAGGCGTAATAGGTGTGATGACAAATCGAATGGCAATCTTTGCTGACTGAGGACGGCGAACTGCATCCAAGGAAGGTTGGCAAGAAAGAGAGAACGAGATTCGCCGTGACACTCAAGAGAAATCCGGCATTGATGTTGCTTGAGCGACAGATTCGGTCGTGAGCAAGATCATCGCCAGTATTCCTTGCGGGTAAGTTCCGGGCCATAATCCGGGATTGAGAAAAAAGTTAAAGGGTTTTGAGAACTGGCCTTGCATTGTCTCACAGGAATTGAAATCCGAGATAGAATATCTGGCTCGCAACAGGTGCAGGCCCGGTTGGGCCCACTCATTAGGAATGTGCGGTAACATCTCTAGTCTGCCCATCCGGAATCCTGCGAGAGTTCACCAGCGCAGGTGAGTCACGGCGAAGTGCAGGACGGAGGCCTACTGTGCTCTTCATTCAGGCGAAGCTGTCAATCCGGCAAAGATGTCGCTTAAGCGACGGATATGATCATCGGCCGATCCATTGCCAGTATTTTCTAGGGGTAAATTCCGGGCCAAAATCCCGGCAGAAGCACACTCTCACAGGTCTAGAAAGGGCTTCAGGGATGAAATTGTGACACGGACAATGCCCCCGCAAGAAAGAAAAACAAGGGGTTTTGAGAACTGGCCCTGTTCTATCAGGAATTAATTGAAATCTTGATCCCAACATCTGGCTTGGCTGCGAAGTGGGCACGGTTGAGATCATAGGAAGATCGGAGCTAGGCTCCCGCACGAACTCCCCGAACTCTAGGGAGCTTCGCCCTCTCCTACCCTCCGCACAAGGACAGGCCCCGGACACCCTCACATCCAAGAGAGGGATGATTACAAGGTGTCATCACCTCCTCTAGGGGCGCAGGGGACGGGGTGATGACATAGGTGATGACATAGGTGATGACATGGGTGATGACAGTGGTGATGACAAGAAAAGACGGGATAATCACGGGAATTCGAGGGGTGATGACATAGGAAATCGGGGCGGACACACAGAAAACGAGGTCAAGTCGCCCCTGCTCGTAGAAAGGATGATATTTCGGATAAGCATTGAGCAATTTAGGGTGTAATCACCATGTCCAAAGGAAGCAGGGCGGTGTGCATGCGCTTCCCCGAGCCTCTCATGGGAAACATCGAATCAGAAGCGAGGGCTAAAGGGATATCCGTGCCTGAGCTTTGCAGGCGAATCATCGTCGAGAGAAACCAGGCAGTCGAGAGGGAAAGGGTGACCGAGCAGGTGACACCAATCCCGACACCCTTAACGAGCTTTGACCCGAGCGGGAGCCCTAGGATCGAGACACCGGCACCGAGTCCCGTCGGACTATCACAGAAAGCGGAGGCAGCTATAGTGGCGGCGACGGCAACAATAGAGTTGGCAAAGATACGGGCGGAGTTCCCCGAGTTGTCACCGCCCACCGAAGCCATGATATGCGCCAAGGAAGCCCTAGCGAAGCTGGCCGAGAAGCACCCCGAGGCGTTCGGCAAGTTAGTCGCCGAGAAGATCGCCAAAGGGGAAATGTCGGCACGGGAGGTTGCTGAGTTTTTGGAGTACTTGGGGGTTTAGGGTGGTGAGCATGGCCTGCTGGACTGAGATCCAATCAGGGGCTCGGGCAGGGCTCGTGCATATTTGGATCGAGGTCTGCAGGGTCAACATCAACAAAGCCCCAAGCAATCTCTAGCCGCTGTCCTCACACCGAAACGAACAGATGTGTGGCTTCGCAATGTACCCACCCCCTCGAAGATGTCGCTCAAGCGATGGGTATGGTCATCATGCGGTTTGTACCCAGCATTTCTTACGGGTAGATTCTAGGCTTGAATCAGCATTCAAACCATCACTAAGAGAAAACC
>Ga0315268_10002237_pt1 | contig 22035 bp, 16 predicted proteins | sample C1_top_MG_FD_204535 | JGI IMG/M metagenome (GOLD analysis project Ga0315268, IMG submission 204535) | Sediment microbial communities from Yellowstone Lake, YNP, Wyoming, USA - C1_top | ecosystem: Environmental > Aquatic > Freshwater > Lake > Sediment | place: USA: Wyoming | collected 2017-08-01 | reverse complement strand
TCAGAATTACAGATCTCATTTAGTGGTCCTTTGTGTCCTTGGTGGATCAATAGTCGGTTGGGATGGACGCCAAGACTTTGTTCAGGCGATCCACCACGGCGGACAGGCTCAGCGCCTTGACCATGTTGCCTTTCAGCGTGAGCTTGCCAGACATGAGCGCGGCCCTGGAGCCGATCTCGGCGCGCGAGATTCTGGCAAACGTCTCGTAATCGCCGATGATGCGGAACTCGGCTTCGGGCAGGTCGCCTTCACGGATGCTCAATTCGTCAATGACTCCGTCCACGAACTTGTAGTACAGCGCGCGGTCAACGCCATCGGGGCAGTTCTTGTAGACGGTGAGCATGGATGAGGTGACGTGTTTCATCTTGTCCGGGGTCAGTTCCGCCCGGAGACGTTTGGCGGCTTCTCCAACCCATTCCTGGCTCAAGTATCGAAATCGTTCCATGTTTTCCTCCTGGTCAATGCGAATATGACCATTTGACAGTGTGAACGTCGCTCACTCGTACGCCAGCGCTTCTCGCACGCTGACTCGGGCGGCTGCCAACGCCGGCCACAGGCTGGCCAGCGCCGAAAGCGCCAACACCATCGCCAGCCAAAGTATAACCCCGGTCACGGAATAACTGAAATTGAGCGGTGTCCCAAATGCTGCCAGCCCGACCGCGTCGCTGAAAGCTCGCGCCGCCGGGTAACTGAGCGGCACGGCGAACAGCCAGCTCAACAGGCCCACCAAGACTCCTTCGCCGACAAAGACCTCGACGATGCCGGATGCTGTCGTGCCCAAAGCGCGCATCACTCCGATTTCTCTCCTACGCTCGACCACGTTTATAGACAATGCTCCCATCAGGCCGATGCCGCCCACGACCGCTGCCAGCATGACCATCGTCAGCAGAAGCAAGGCGATGGCGCTAAAGAATGTCCTGCTCGTTTCTCGGAAACTGCTTGCGCTTTGAAAGGTCATCGTTTGAATGCCACGCGCGGTGTAAATATCGCGCAGCATTTCGATTAACTTTTCTTGAGCTTGGGTGTCGTGTCTTTCGGACGTCAGCATGACCAGGCTGCCTTGGTTGTGGTTGCCCGTCGTCCGTGCCAGCGTGTCGAGGGGGACAAAGGTGTCGTTCTGTCCGACGGCCGCATTCAGAATCAAGCCGACTACAGCCCAGCTCGTTTCCTTACCGGCGATGGTCAGCGTGATAACGTCTCCGACCTGGATTTGCTGATCGGCGGCGAGATTCTTGTTAAGCAGAATGGCGTTGCTGTCTTCCGGCAACAGACCGCGCCCGTTGACGACTTGTGGGTTAAACATTTCCGAGTCGGGCGGCACTCCATAGATTCCCACCTGCAATTTTGAGCCGCCGGCCAGGGCCAGACGGACCTCACGGCGATCCCACACCTCCACCCGAGTCACGCCGGGCAGGCTCTCGGTCATCTCGACCAGTTGTGTCGTGCGGCACGGGCGAGAGAATACGATCATCACATCGTATCGGAAGGACCGAAGCAACGCTTCGGCCGAGTTGTCGAACGATCCTTGCACGCTCTTCACCATCATGAACAGCGTGCCGACAAAAGTGAGCGCCATCAGCGCCAACGCAGTGCGCCCCCTGCGGCGGAAGGTATTGCGCAAACTGAGCGCCAGGAGCAGCGGCAGGCCGCGCACCCGCTCGACGAACTGGTTAAGCACGCCGTGCTCGGAGCTGCCGCCCAAGCCACGGCTACTGATCGCCTGACGCGGGCTGACGCGAGCGCCCCCGATGACAGGCGGCAACGCCGCCAGCAACGGAACCGCCAATCCGACAACTACCTGGAGGGCTACCACAGCGGGCGAAACCTGGAACGTGTTGGCAGTCGTAATGTTGGTTCCCATATCGAGCACCCAGCCCACCATCAGAAAAGCGCCGACTGCGGCTGGCGGCACTGCCAGGAGCAACGCCAGGCCGCCATAGGTTAACGCGGTCGCCAGGTAGAGACACACCACTTGCCCGAACGTCATGCCGAGCGCCTTCATGATGCCGATCTGCCACACCTGTTGCACGACGAGGGCGTTCATGGTGTTGACGATCAGAAAGGCGCTCACGCCCAGCGACAACCCACCCATGACGATCAAGATGAGAAAATTCGCTTCGAGGGCGTCTCGCATCTGTTGAACGCCAATCTCATCTACAGCCCCTGTCGCGCCGATGCCCGAGTCAGCCAGGCCGATGCGCTCCAGCCAATCCCGTACCTGGTCGCCAGTCGTGTTAGGCGCATCCAGCCGCACTCGGAGTTTGTCAAAGCCATCCAAGCCGGTCAGCCAGGTGACGGTTTCTGGCGTCGCATAGAACGTCGCATCGCCTCCGAACTGCGGCTGCAAGACGTATGGCTTGCGCACAACGCCGACAACCGGCAGCCCTCGCTCGCCTTGCCCGGACTCGACGAGGATGGTCGCACCGAGCGGCACGGCAAAGTATTGCGACGATTTGCGTTCTACGGCCAATGTGTGCCGTGCAGGCCAAAGACCTTCCAGTAGTTCAATCAGGGCGATCCGCTGCGCGTCATAGTCGGTGCGGGCGACCAGCACCCCATTTCGCCAATTCTTCTCCCTCTCCAATTTCCAACGAAGGGGAACGGTGGTCTCGCCTTCCGCATCGGCGACGCCGGGCCGACGCAGCGCCGCATCAATGAGGTCCTGGTGGAAAGCGTCTTGATCCAGCGCCCCAGCCCGGAAGGTGAGATCCGCCGGTTTGGTCGCCAGCTTGTCTTGTTCGATGTAAGCGCGCATCACCACAAGCGCGCCAAAGGCCAGCCCCACCGCGAACACGCCCGCAGCGATCGAGAGCACCGCCAACAGTGTGCGTGCTTTGTTGTGTGCCAGGTCGCCCCATACTTTGCGGAGGATGAGGATGGTCATAGACCTGACCCAGTTTCGGTCGGCATGACCTGACTATTTCTTGGCAACAAAGTTGATGACCGTCGAGACGAGGCCAGATAGCAACGGCACTGAAGCGGTGATGCTGAAATTGCGAAACAGGCGCTCGGGGACAGGCCAGGTTGGGAAACTCTCGGCAACTATCTCATATCGGGTCTGCAGCTCCTTTAGTTTTTCATTGGCTTTCTTGATTGCTCCAGCATCGCCTGTCTTGGTCACGCCAGCGTCGGACAGGGTTTTCTCGAATTCACGCGCGATTTCGTTCAGCTTTTCATTTCTGGTTTTCTGCATCGCTCCATGTGCCGCGAGCATCGGCACGATCAAGTTGATCGGGGTAGATAAAATGTAAGACGCCCAAAAGATGAGAATGTCCGAGCGAGTGAGGGGATTGAATCTGTTTACCCAGTCAATTGCCGTAAAGACCGCTGCCACCGCCCCCATCCCTATGACCAGCAAGCTTGTTTTCAGGGTGAAATTGCCCAGCGCACCCAGGCCACCTGCTTCATCCGAGTGCATAGGGCGAATGTGGATGTCGAACCACTGAAAGAGGCGGTTCAAGTACACCACGGTCACCAGTTGTTTTACACCGATCATGCATAAAGCATATACCCACACGCAGAAGACCACCAGCACCACGGCCAGAAACCATTTCACGTCGTACCAGAAGGTTGAGCGGCCCGTGATACTGAACGATACGGGCAGAGCGACCAGGCCCTCGAATATGCAAAAGCCTACTGCAAAGACGAGGGCACCGATCGCCCACTTTTTGCTGTCTACGGCCATCTGGAACTGGGTTATAAAGTCTGGGAAGGACTTGACATGCTGGCTTCCCTGCTCAGAAACAGCCCGAATGACACCGGTTTGCTCCAGGCTCGTCAGCATGTAGGCAATAGCTTCGGAGTGCCATGCATAGAAACCACCCAAGATGAGATAGCCAAACACAAAAAACGCCAGCATCTGGGAATAGAACTGCGGATCAATGAATCGAACACCGCGTCCCGTATATGAGCTATCTGCTATCCAGCCCAGTCCGAATATGGCAAGAGCTGCAATTGCTGTTAGAGTAAGTGCGACGCGGAGGCTGGAGAAACGTAGCTTGTCTTTGAGAAAGTATAAAAACGGATCGTTCTTCCAGAGCGTCAGAGTTTTGGTTTCGGTTTGCATCGGCTTGCTCCTTGTCTCAGCTCGACCTTGCGAGGGTCGCTCTTTGGCTCTTGTAAGGGACATTACCCCGTCAGAGTTTCTTTGCACCCGAAACCTAGGCTTCGACTTGGGCCAGGTCTTCGGCCATTTCATCTCTCTTTGCGAGCAAACGTGTAACCCTCAAAGACGGCCAGCCCTTCTTCCGGCAGGAGCGGCCCCACAATTTCAGCTTGCCTTTTGCCCGTGTTGATGATGCTGGCGCAGCTTGGTTTCGGACTGCCGCCGCTCAATTGCTGCAACACGGCCTGCGATACGCTAAAGACTACTCGCGAGATGCGCGCCCAGTGGATGGCTCCCGCGCACATGGGACAGGGCTCGGTGCTGGCATACAGAGTATAGCCTTTCAACAAGATGCGCCGCTGGGCCTGGCAGTACTCGCTGATGACGCGCAGCTCGGCGTGAAAAGTGGGATCATAAAACGCCGCACACCGGTCCCAGGCTTGGTGAACGGCCACGCCATCTGCAACCAGAACGGCCCCAAACGGTTCGCCGCCCTGTTGGCGTGCCCGGCGTGCCAGCGTCATTGCGAGGCGTATAAACTGCTCGTCAAAAGTCGCCATCACATAAACACCCTGTTACCTTCCCGAAAGCTGATCCTTCGCAGCCGCTTCGCCAGGCTCAGAGCTTTGGCTCAGGGCGTGGCTTCCGGGACGGTTTGCCATTTGCAACCATCCGGCGATTTCGCCTGCTATGCTCTTGCCGATGCCTGGCAGTTCCCGCAGCCCCACCTCGCCTTTCGCGCTGAACAGGTCGGCAATGCTCTCGGTGCACTCGTCCACCGTCCACGCCGCCTTTCGGTAAGCCCACATGCGGTACTCGTTCGCCTGCTCCAATTCCAGGTCGTACGTTTTGAGAAACAGTCGCTCGGCGATGCGCTTGTTCACGGCCAGCGGCCCCGGCGCAATGTAACGCGGCATCCGATCCAGCAAGCCGTGGCGAGCGCACAATTCGCGCACGGTCAATCCAAGCTTGGCGTTGTACGCGCGCGGAGGGCTATAGCTCGGCTTGCCGCCTTCCTTCCAATTGTAGAGTTGTTGCCAGCGAGATGCTAGCGCCGGATCCAACCGCCGCGCGGCGGCCAATGTCCGCTCTGCCTGAACGCCCTCCATCGTCAGCCCGCCGGCCATGACGAATGACCCGCCGTGATCGCGAACTGCCTGGATGGTATCGTCCAAGTGTCGCTCGTCATCGCCGACGAGCGGGATGATGGGCATGAGCGACGCGCCGACCAAAATGCCCGCCTGGGCCAGTGTCTCAATCGCCTGCAAGCGACGATTCACGCCGGGGCTATGCGGTTCAAAGGCTCGCTTGAGCGCCGCGTCAACGCTGCTCATGCTATAGACGACGCCCACCCATGCGCGCTGGTTGATTTCCATGAGCAAGTCCAGGTCGCGCGTGAGCAGCGGCGAGCGTTCGACGATGAACAGCGGAAAATCCAGGTCGCGCACGACCTCCAGCATCCCGCGCGAAAGCCGGTAACGATCTTCGGCGGGCTGCTGCCAATCGCAGCACGCGATCACGTCGCGCTCTAACCGCCCAAGCTCCCGCCGCAATAGTTCGACGGCGTTGACCTTAACTTGGATCAGCGTGTCAAAAGTGTCCGGGTCACGCCGACCCAGGTAGTGACCACCCCGCGCATAGCAGAACACGCAGCCGCTGCGGCAACCAACGTAAGGATGCGCGCTATACTTGCCCCAGAACCAGGGGCCATCCACGTGGTGATGAGCGTTGACGATTTTGCGGGCGCGGTATTCGTGGAATTCGAGTTGCATCAGCAAGCTGCCTTGACGACGCGCGTGCGTTGCCCGGCCGGGAGATAGGTGAGCGCCTTGCGCAGCATCAGCGCGCGAGGACGACGGTGTTGGGCGACTTGCTGCGTCAGCCAATCCGCCGTCAACCCGGGATAATACTTGCCCAACGTTTTCAATCCCCAGCCCACGCCCTTGACGGCATCCACATCCCGCTCTTCAAACATCGGCGCCAGGAATTCCAGCAGCGCCTGGGCGTACGGGACGTGATACGGCGCGCCACGCGAACGCTTGGCCCAAAAGTGAGCCGCCACGCCGACCGTCCGCCGCACCCAGTGGTTTGCGTCCTCGCGCCAGGGAGCAAGCAGAGCCAACGCCTGCGGCAGGTCTGCGACCATCGCCGGGCCAGGGACACGCTCGCCCAGAATGTCTGTCGCGTACCAGACATCGGCGGCAATAACAAAACTATGGCAGCGGGCACAGGCGCCAGCCGGGTCACGGCCCAATTGCTGGCCCAACGCACCGGCGATGACGACCCAGCCGCCTTCGGTCCTGGCATCGGCGACCCGGTTCAGGAAAGCGTTCACTGCCGGCAGCCGCCCGGCGCCAATCGCCGCGCCGATGCGATCCAGCAAGCGGAATGGCGTGCGCTCGGCCAGAACCGGGGACAGCAGAGCATAGGCCTTGTTTCTCTGCCCGGCCTGAACAAGCGCGGCGATCTGCCTTCCAAGCTCGTCGGCTTCGCGGGCGTTCATACCATTCCTCTCACCGCGTGGCCCCCGACCACCTGGCGACCGGTACCAGTTCCATGGCAGTCTGCCAAAGGGACTCCATCTGTGCCTGCGTCAAGAGCGGTGCATCTTCCAGCGGATACGGCAGGTCGAGCCGGTGATACTTGGGCTTGCCTAAGTTGGTATAGGCGAGCAAGTCCCAACGCTGCACAGCAGGCAGCTCGTCCCGGATAAAGCGACCGATCGCCTGGATGTTGTCTGGGTCATCGGTGTAGCCGGGAATGACCGGCGTGCGAACCCACATCGGCTTGCCCAGCGCAGAGATGCGGCGAGCGTTTTCCAGGATGATGTCGTTCGAGATGCCGGTGGCCGACTGATGTCGCCCCGTGTCCATGAGCTTGAGGTCGAACAGCACCAAATCCACCCAGGGCAGCACGCGCTCGTATCGCTCCCAGGCTACCGCGCCGCAGGTATCCAGCGCGACGTGCAGCCGGGCCCCTTTGCAACTTGGCAAGGCCTGGCAGAGAAAATCCGCTTGCATCATCGGCTCGCCGCCGCTGAACGTGATGCCGCCGCCCGATGTCTCGTAAAAGACCTGATCCTTCACGAGCTCATTCATCAACTCGTCCGGCGTCCAGCGACGACCGATGACCTCCAAAGCTGCTGCCGGGCAAGCCTGGGCACATGCGCCACAGACGGTGCATAGTTCTCGATCAATCTTCATTCCACTTGGCGTGAGCGTCAATGCGCGTTTGTGGGGCAAGAAGTCATCTTGTCCTACAGGGCAAACTCGCAAGCATTCCCATGCGCCGATGCAGCGCACATCGTGCCACATCAACTCTGGCATCGGGCGCAGACCCTCCGGGTTGTGACACCAGGCGCAGCGCAGGGGGCAGCCTTTCATAAAGACCGTCGTGCGGATGCCGGGGCCGTCTTCGGTACTGAACTGTTGGACGTTGAATGTGAGACCAGAGTGGGTCATGGCAACTCAACCTTGCAAAGGCTCCAAGCCTTTGCGGGGTTCAATCTCCACCCCAAACCAACTGGGGCTGGCGGCGTGGAATGGCACGTCGGAAACGATACTGGGGATAGCCCAGCACCAGCACGACCTCGACGCGACGCCCCTCGGGCAACCCCAGCGCCCGATGGAGGTCGCGGCTGAGGCCCAGGGCGCGCATAAAGTAGCCGATCTGGCAGGTACCCAGCCCGGTGCGTTGTGCTGCCAGCATCAGGTTGTAGGTGGCATAGATGGCGTCATCGCGGCCAAAGGATTCGTCGGCAGGGGCGTGGGCGATGAGCACAACTGGGGCATGGAAGAAAATCGGATCCGCACCCTGGGCATGTTCCTGTGCCATCCGCTCCAGGCTCTCGGCTCGCTGCAACTCTTGAGCTGCCTTTTCTGCTCCCAGCTTGAGCCTCCGGCCCAGGCGCGCCATCGGATTGTGCAGCAGCCGCGCCGCCTGTACAAACGCCCTGATCGCCTGCGCGGTGAGCGCCGCAATGCGGGCCGGGTCGTCAATTGCCAGCCAATCCACCGGCTGCCTGTTGCCGGCGCTGGGCGCCCACCGGGAAATGTCCACCAGCTCCTGTACCACCTGGCGGGGCACAGACCGGTCGCGAAAGACGCGCGCCGAACGGCGCTCGCGGAACGTTGTCACCAGCTCGTCGAGCGGAGGTAACACAGCGGCGTCTATCGTGGGACACTCTGCAAGTGGATAAGCGCTGTGGCTGATGGCATCCGCTGGACAGGCGGCAACGCAGTGACCGCACAGCCAGCACGCCTCTGGCGCAATTGCCTCGATTCTTTCGTCCAGGCGTCTATAGACCGGGCCTGTGCACAGCGCCACGCATGCGCCGCAGCGGGTACACATTGTTTGATTGATCACGATATCAGGCACGTTCGTCTCCATTCGCCACACAAATCTGGAACTTTCGTTGACTCAATCCGTCGCCCTGTGCGTGGCGAAGGGCCTCAGTACTGCACAAGCGGAGGTTCTTCGCCCTCTGCAGTCGCTCAGAATGACGTTGAGCGCTTCTCAGTCCGCCCACATCATACGTCGGTCAAATGGCTGGCATTTGGGCTGCACGATCAAATTCACGCCAGGCGGCGGAATACAGCAGCCCTGGATACGCAGTCACACTCGTCGCCCGAACCTGTTCCGTCCAGTGCGCTTCGGCTTCGCCCGCTTCGGTGAAACATCGGGCAGAATAGGCGGCGCGCACTGCTGGAGATTGACCACGGCAGGCTCGAGCGCCTTTAATGAACCGGCCTTCCAACACGTCGCGCTCGTCCCGGTACTGCGCGATGCGCGTTGCATAGTCACGCAGCGTGGCCCGGTGCAAGGCTTCGTGCTGCCAAAAGAGCGAGGCTTGGTCGTACGCGCCGCAGGGTAGGGGGCCGCTGTCGGGCAGGTCGGCATCCAACCAGACCGGCTTAAAGATGCTGGTGCAGGGAGCCGCCGTGCCGGTGACAAAATGCGTCTGCGCTGTCGGCGTCAGGTGCGAGACCATCGAGCCCGTTGTCCCGGTGGAGCGGATTGGCCCAAAGCCTGCGTGAGCGCACACGTTGAAACCGGTGAGGCCGCGCGAGGGGGTCCAGTCGGGGCCGGCCTCCGGGCCGTGGTCGCGCAAAGCCTGCATGACCGTCTCGACCGTGACCTTGCCTTTTTGCGCCGCCAGTAGTTCCGTCGTGCGGCATTGGCGCTGGGTGCATCGGCTGAACCGAGTGAACAGGAAATCCGAGTAGCACCGGCCAAAATGGAAATCGTCCTGCCCTTTGCACCAGCCCCGGTCAACTGCATACTTCACCAGGTCACGCGAGGCCAGGTCCCACTGATTCCCAATCGTGATTCCATTCGAGATCGAGCGAATGTCGCGGACGCGCTCGGCAGCCCATTGCGGGCCCGCCGTTTCTAGTACCCACGCCGACTGTGGGTCGGCGATGAGGAAACTGTTGTGATAGTAGGTGGCATGCTGAAAGCCACAATTTCCGCCCTGGCCATGTTCGGCGAGCAGACCCGTGATCACGTCGAGCGCCTCGCGGGCGGTCTTGCCTCGCTCCAGGCCCAGTCGGAGCAAGTCCATGCCGATGAGACCAGGGCCTTTTTCGTAGGGCACCCTGGTGAATACGGCTTCGTTGCCGATGACGACGCCGTGCTCGTTCGCGCCCATTTCTGCGCCCCAAATCCAAAACGGCTTGGCCAGCAGCACTGCATAGGTCTGCTCGACTTGAGGAATCTCGATGTACGTGCACTTGACCCGGCTGCCGGGCGCATGACGGTCCGCCGGGACGCGCAGGAGGTGATGAGCCTCGTTCGGCTCGCGGTTCGAGTTTTTGCCAAAGACCGTCACGCCGTCGGCGGTGACGTTGCCCAGGGCGACTAGCGTGTCACACATTATTGGCCTCCGCCAAGACCCCAAGGGTCTCCCAGACCTGACAGGTCTCCAAAGACCTGTCAGGTCTATGGTTGCCGCCGATCCCACAATTGGCGCACAATCTGTGCGTGTCCCAGGTGCAGCGCCGTGTGTTCCAACGCATGACCCAGCGCCCAGGCGACGGTGACCTGCTTTCCATCCCGGGGCATAACGCGCTGCGCCTCCAGGTCCGACAGGCTGAGATGTTCGAGCACGGCACGGCTGTGCTCCAGTGCTGCGTCAAGACGTGCCGCAAGTGTCGCCGCGCCCGAACCACGCGTGCGAAACTCGGCATCTCGGTCACGGCCTGAAGGATCACGCTCCACCACATCGCCGATCAAGTAACGCTCTGCGCCGGCGGCGTGCACGATGAGCACGCCCACCGAGTTCATGTCAGGCCCCGGCGACCAATCTAGCGCCGCCTGGGGCAGTCCTTCGATGACGCGGCCAAATTGGTCGTGAAGTGCTTTCAACAGGTTCAGATAATCCTCAAGCATTGGCAACATGTGCTTCTCCTGTGGGTAGACCTGACAGGTCTCGGGGTCTACAGTGGGTGCGACTCGCGCGCAATGATCTCGTCCTGAATCTCTTTACCCAGCCCGACAAAGTAGGCATTGTAGCCCGTCACGCGCACGAGCAGGTTGTGGTACTCGTCGGGGTGCTTTTGCGCCTCGCGGAGCGTGTTCGCGTCAATCACGTTGACCTGCAAACAAGTCCCGCCTACCTTGCCGTAGGCGCGCAATAGCGCCATCAGCTTTTGGCGCTGCTCAGAGCTGCGCAGCAGGCTCGGACTAAAGCTCATCGTGTGACTCGCGCCGTTGGGTGCGCTCTCCAGGCCCAGCTTGCCCACACTCTTGATCACCGAGGTCGGCCCTTTGCGATCAGCCCCGTTGACCGGACACACGGCGTTGGAGAGGAACTGGCCTCGACGGCGGCCATCCGGCGTGGCGGCGGTCGTAGGGGCGTAAGCGATCCAATAATTCCACGAGAGATACCCGCCGCGATACCGCTTGCCGGTGGGCGACGTGTGCTTGAATGCTTCCTCCGTCCAAAACCGGCTCACCTCGCGAGCGATCTCGTCGGCATAGCCATCGTCGTTGCCGTATTTGGGCGCTTTGTTCAGCAGCGTCTGGCGCAAGCCCTCGTGCCTATCAAAGTTGGCGCAGAGTGCATCGAGGAGCTGGCCCATCTCGACCTGACGATCTGTATAAACCAGCTTTTTCACGGCGGCGAGGCTGTCGGCAGCGGTCGCCAGCGCCACGCCTTCCACTGTCAGGAAATTATACCGAGCGCCGCCTGCATTGCTATCCTTGCCGCTTTGCAGGCAGCCATCCACCAACGCGCTCAGGTAAGGTACCGGCTCCCAATGGGCGCGGCCCGCGTCGGCCGTGTTGTTGACGCGGATGATCCATTCCAATAGATGGCGCAGTTGGAACTTGAATGCACCGAGGAACTGGTCAAACGAGGTAAAGGTTCTGGGATCACCGGTGCGCGGGCCGATTTGTTTGCCGGTCGCCATGTCGCGTCCGTCGTTCAAGGTCAGCTCGACCGCCTTGGCCAGGTTCAAGTTCACGTCCACCGTGCCCGAGCGGTCGCAGCCGGCGAGCGTGTTCTCCAAGCAACCAACCGGCGCATAGTCCCACAGGCGATCTTCCGGCAGCCCTTCCCAGCGTAGACCCGCCATCGAGTTTTCGTCAAAGTTGATGAGGAACGGCGAGCCTTGAGCTTGAGCCAGCATATCCACGATGCGGTTCAGTAACTGGTCGGACGTGCGCGCATGGACGCGGATATTAGGCTTGGGTTCGAGCAGGTTCATCTCTTCGATCACATCCAGCATCAGGTAGGTAAGGTCGTTCGAGGCATCGTTGCCCTGCGCGTCTATGCCGCCCAGCGTGATGAGCTGGCCGAACGATGCGTTGATGCCCTGGTTGGTGCCGACCCAACCCTGGTAATCGTAGACATAGTTGTGCTTGATCCACCAACACTCGAGCCACTCTTTGGCCTGCTCACGTGTCAACCGGCCTGCGTCCAGGTCAGCTTTGTAATAGGGATACAGGTATTGATCTACTCGCCCCGGCGAGACGCCCGGCCCGGGGTAACTCTCAGCGGCCATCAGCAGCATGTGAGTGAGCCAGAGTGCTTGCAGTGCCTCGGGAAATGTTTCGGGTGGGAGCCAGGGGACCCTGCGGCAGATGCGGGCGATTTCGCGCAATTCGGCCTGGCGAGTCGGATCACTTTCGGCTTCGGCCAGTCGTTCGGCTTCGGCAGCGTAGCGTTCCGTCAAGTCGCGCACTGCATCAGCGCAGGTGACGATGGCCTGCGCCAGTTTCCGCTGTTTGTAGGACAAGCTGCCAGCTTGTCCTGCATTCAACATTGCTTGGGCTTCCTCCCGGATTCCCTTCCAGCCGATATGCAACACTTTGGTATAGTCCGGCACCACGTGCCCCGGCACGGCGGCGCAGTTCCCTACGCCCACATCGTTGAGCGCGTGCCATTCCCTGAGGAACGCCTGCTCCGCTCGATCGCGCACGCGAGCCTCATCGCCATTGAGGCAGCGCGAGAGCGCCGTGTTAAAGTGAGATCCGACGATCAACTCGCCTTCCAGAATTTGGACGGGCAAGTAGCGCCGCACAACCTCGCGGAAAAAGAGCGCCTGCCGCACCACCAGTGCCTCGTTCCAGAATCCATCCGGCAGCTCGACCGGCGTGGCTGCAGCCCAAAGATAGGAGCGAAAGCCTGGCTGGAATAACGCCACCTCGGGCACGTTGGTCCAGCTCCAGATGGAATAGACCACGTCCCAGGGAGTGCCGGTGGAAAAAGCGCGCGCCTCGTTGGTATAGTCGCGCTCGTAGAAGGACCAGAATTGATCCCGTAGTCGCTTCACTCGGGGTGAAAGGGTGGGGGCGGCGGACCATAGTTGCGCGGGAGCGACGAGCTGGCAGCTTGCGGTGGTGCTCATGTTCATGCCTCCTGTGGCGTCAAAACGAGCTTCTCCACGAATCTCGGTCGGGTTTGCTGGACGAGAGGCTGGACAAGAAGGTATGCGTCTAGCATATCACAAAGACACTGAGATAGCAACACGAGGATAGGTGGCACTTGACAACCTAGTGGCGTTCTGATATAGTTCCTGCAGTTTGACCACGGCGCTGGATTCACCCGCAGCGCGCTCAAATCTCCTATCCTGGAAAGCGGGCACGGATGTCAGAATCCATTACTCTCCAACCGGCTGTTCCATCTTCTTCACGCCCCCGTCAATCCATGACGAGAGGGCAACGCTGGCGAGAAATCCGCAACGTGTTGATGGCACTGGTATTTCTTGCGCCATCGCTGATCGTCTTTGCGTTCTTTGTCTTCATCCCTCTTGTTCGCTCCATCGAGTTGAGTTTCCACTTGACAAACCCGTTGGGGCAGATGCGGGGGGGCTTTACACTGGAGCACTATCAGACGCTGTTTGCCAAGCCGAATTTCTTTAACAGCGTCCGTGTATCCGTCACGTTCGCTTTATACACGGTCACCCTCACGATCATCTTTTCCATGATTCTGGCGTTGTTTGGCAATATACGGCTGAAGGGCATCTCGATTTTCCGCGCCATCTTTTCCTCGACGATTGCGGTTTCTGGCGCGACGGCCTCGCTCATCTTTTTGTTCCTGTATAACCCTTCCGTCGGCGTGTTCAACTACTTGCTCGACTTGTCGCACCTGCCTCGCGTCCAGTGGCTGACTGATACGAGCACAGCCCTGTTATCCGTTTCACTCGTGTCGGTCTGGCTGCAGCTTGGACTGAACACCATTATTCTGCTGGCCGGCATGCAGGGCATCCCGGACGAGCTGTATGAGGCCGCGTTGATTGACGGCGCGGGCTTTTGGCAGAGCTTGCGCAACGTGACCTTGCCGCTGCTTTCGCCCACCATCTTTTTCTTGATCGTCGTGGACACGCTCGCCGCCTTCCAGGCCTTTACCCAGTTCAACGTGCTCACGGGCGGCGGGCCGGTGGAGGCCACCACCACGCTGGTATACTCTATCTACCGTGAGTTTTATTTCAATGGGAATTATGGCTATGCTTCTGCGCTGGCCGTGATTCTCCTGCTGATTATGCTGATCTTTACTACTCTTCAATTCGGCGTGCTCGAAAGGAGGGTGCACTATCAATGAAGATCCAAGCGCACACCTGGCAGCTCATTCGGCGCATCCTTATTTACCTCTTGCTCATCGCGGTCAGCGTGGCGGTTGTCTTTCCGATGTACTATGCTGTCATCATCTCACTGGCCGCGGACAACGACGTCGCGCAGTACCCGCCGCCGCTGTACCCCACGAGTATTCACCTGGAGAACTTTGCGCGCGCGCTGACGTTGGCTCCCCTGCCGCGTTACCTGCTCAACAGTATCGTCCAATCGAGCATTGTGACGATTTCGCACTTGTTGTTGGGTAGCCTGGCGGCGTATGCCTTTGCGTTCATCCCCTTCCGGGGCAAACAGGTCGTCTTTTTGGTCTTTCTTTCGACGATGATGATCCCGTGGGAAGCGACGATCATTCCCAACTATCTCACGATTGGTCGCTTGCACTGGAAAGATACGTTCCAGGGCCTGGCTGCGCCTTTTCTGGCGACGGCCTTTGGCACGTTCCTGCTGCGACAGTTCTTTATGAGCATTCCCAAAGACTTGCAGGACGCGGCGACGATTGACGGCTGCGGCCATCTGCGCTTCTTGACGACGATTGTCATGCCGCTGGCCCGACCGGCGCTCGGCACGCTGGCGGTCTATAGCTTTCTGCAAACATACAACCAGTACCTTTGGCCATTACTTGTTACCAATAAAACGGAGATGCGCACCGTGCAGATCGGCCTAGCTCTGCTTCAGGATGTAGAGCGTTACATGTGGAACGTCGTGATGGCCGGTGTGGTCATCATTCTCATTCCTACCTTTACATTGTTTATTGCCGGGAATCGGCAGTTGATCCGTGGTCTGACCGCCGGCGCGGTCAAAGGTTAGGCAAAGATCTAGAAAAAGGAGGTGTTCATAGCGAACCTTGCTCTATCGAGGCTCATTCTTCTGACAAGACCCGCACCTATGTTCCGCAAGGAGGAAATACGATGAAGAAGATGTTTGCTGTAGTTAGCCTGTTTGTCGCCGTATCGCTCGTCCTGGCTGCCTGTGGCGGAGCGGCCACACCCCCGCCAGCGCCGGCGGCCACACAACCACCGGCTGCGCCCGCGGGGACCGCTGCGCCGACCAAACCCGCCCCGACCGCCACGGCCACCAAAGCGGCTGCCCCTGCCGGTGCCACCCGGATCGAATGGTGGCACTCCATGACCGGCTCCAATGCCGATGTCATGAACGCTATTGCCGACGGCTTTAACAAGTCGCAGACCAAGTGCTTTGCCCAGGCCATCTTTCAAGGCTCGTATGACGACTCGTTGAACAAAGTCAAGGCTGGCCTGCAGTCGGGCGACGTTCCGGCCGTGATCCAGCTCTTTGACCTGGGCACGCGGCTGATGTACGACCTGGACGTGGCCGTGCCGATGCAGGATCTCATTGACAAGGAAAAGTTTGACATTTCCGACATCGAGCCGAACATCATGGGCTACTATTCCATCGGCGGCAGGCTATACTCGATGCCCTTCAACACCTCGAACCCGATGCTTTACTATAACAAAGATGCGTTCAAGGCGGCCGGACTTGACCCGAACAAGCCGCCGCGCACCTTTGACGAGGTGAAAGATTACGCTGCCAAGCTGACCAAGAAGGGCGCCGACGGCAAGGTCACGCAATACGGCTACTCGATGGCGATCTATGGCTGGTTCTTTGAGCAAATCCTGGCCGTATCGGGTGGCCTGTACCTGGATAACGGCAATGGCCGCGATGCGCTGGCGACCAAGGCCACGTTCAACAGCCCCGAAGGCGTCGCGATTCTCAAGTGGTGGAAGGAAATGTACGACGCGGGCATCCTGGGCAACTATGGGCGACAAACCTCCGAGACACAGAAAGCGTTTGGAGCCCAGCAGACGGCCATGATGATTGACTCCACTGCCATCTTGCGGCAGCGTTTGACAGCAGCCGAGGGCAAGTACGAGGTCGGCACTGGCTTTTTGCCGCGCCCGAACGAAGATGCCTACAAGACTGCCGGCACCATCATCGGCGGCGCGTCGCTGTGGATCATGAAGGGCCGCCCGGCCGCGGAAGAGGCGTGCGGCTGGGAACTAGTCAAGTACGCTGTTTCGCCCAAAGTCCAAGCCCAGTGGCACATCGCCACGGGCTATTACCCGGTCAACAAGCGCGGCTACGACGACCCGGACGACAAGGCATGGCGCGACAAATATCCCCAGTTCCAGACCGCCATTGATCAGCTCCACATGGCTCCGAACAACCGCGTGACGCAAGGCGCGCTGACCGGCGTCATGCCGCAGGCCCGCCAGGAAGTCGAAACGGCCATCGAGTCGGTGCTGCTCAAGAACGTTTCACCTCAGGATGCGCTCGACCTGGCTGCCAAGAACGTGACGGCGGCCATCGAGAACTATAACAAGACGACGGCCAGGAAGTGAGTGGGCCGGCAACTGATAGCCAATAGCTGATAGTCAATAGTTGTGACTGGCGGCTTGCTTCCACAGCAGGCCGCTAGTCTTTGTAGGGCACACGTGGCGTGCCATCTTGTTCCCCAGGAGATAGTTTGGAATGAACGGGTCAAAAGGGAATTTGATCAAGGCTCGATTTGTGTTGTGCTTGTTGTTCATGCTAGCAGCGTGCCAGTCCGCGCCCACTTTAACGCCGGAAGCAATCAAGCCGACACAGCCCACTATGGCGACAGCCCAGCCGACCCAAGCCGTGGCGGTGACTGCGACTGCCGAAAGAGTCGGGCCGACGGTGCTCGTCGTCGCGCATCGAGGCGGTGCAGCGCTGGCGCCGGAAAACACGTTGGCTGCCTTTGAGAACGCGCTCAAGATCGGCGTGGATCAAGTCGAGTGCGACGTTCACGTGAGCAAGGATGGGGAACTCGTCGTCATGCACGACCCGGATGTCTCTCGCACGACGAATGGCACAGGCCAAATCGGCGAGATGACACTGGCCGAAATCAAAAAGTTGAATGCGGCGGCCAAGTTCGGCAATGCCGCATGGCCCGAACAAAAAGTGTCAACGCTAGGTGAACTGCTTGACTTGGTGAAGGGCAAGGCGAGTATTCAAATCGAAATCAAGTTGGCCGCTGGCAATGCTCGCTATCCTGGCATCGAGAAAAAAGTGGCCGACACGCTTTACGCCAAGGGCATGACGGATAAGGCTATCGTGATCTCGTTCGACTTTCCGACGCTCAAAGACGTCAAGGCAATAGACCCGCGCGTCAAGACCGGCGCATTGGTCAACGCTCAGTGGATGAGTTCGCGCATGACCAAATCGCCCGAGCAGATTTTGGATGAGGTCGTTCAGGCTACCGGCGCGGACTATTTCATGCCGGCCGCCGGCGCTGTGTCCGAGCCGCTGGTCAAAGCCACGCACTTGCGGGGACTCAAGATGGGTGTGTGGACGGTGGATGCTCCACAGGACATGCGCCGGTTGGCCGGATTCGGCGTGGACGCTATCACCAGCAACAGGCCTGATGAGCTCAAGCGTACGATGGGCAAGTAGCCTCGACGATCGCTAGTACTACGGATGGATAGATTAGGGCTAGGAACGGTAGTATAATCTAGCGTAACCACAGACGCTGGCCGGCATCGTCGGATGTGCTTGTGATTTGCCATCACAAGCATGTTGTGTGCATCTGTCTCCCTCAAGACCTTTGACTGGCCGCAAGTCACGATTCCCATATACCCATCGTACAGGAGGATAGCATGTTCACGAGAATCGCCTCGACCAACCGAGCCGCCGCACTTGTAGCCAGCGCTGCGCTCGGATTGGCTGTGCTGGTCCTGAGCCTCGGCTTGACGATTGCCTTCGGATCGCGGGCAGATGTCCAGGCTGGCGGAGGCGGTTTTGACTGGTACGTCTCTCCTTCTGGCAGCAACACCGATTGCCGCTCCTGGAGCACGGCCTGTCACACCATCGCCCAGGCAGTCATCACCGCCACGTCGGGCGACCGTATCCACATCGCCGCTGGATTTTACAATGAGCACCTGACCTTGAACAAAAGCCTGGCCATCACCGGCACTCACCCCGACCGCGGGCTGGTGACCACCATCAACGGCTCGGCTCCCGGCCCGGTGATCGCGGTCAGCGCGAACTATACGGTTTCTCTGTCCGGCGCGACCATCAAGAATGACCAGTCCGCCAGTTACGGCGGCGGCATTGCCAACTATGGCACGCTGTCGCTTAACGACGTCGTTCTCACCGACATTACGGTGACCGGATATGGAGGCGGCCTGTATAACAACGGTCGGGCGACTCTGGACGATGTCACCATCAGCCACAACACGGTCATGACCTACGGCGGGGGCATCTATAACTATCTCGGGAGTGTGGTGACGTTAACCAACGTCACCATCAACGATAACCACGTCACTGGCGGGCCGGGCGGCGGCATTTTCAACCTCGGGACTGCGATTCTGTCTGACGTTGTTATCAGCGGCAACGTAGCCAGTGGTGCGGGCGGAGGTGCATATAACCAGACGGGCTCCTCCCTAGCCATGAGCAACGTCACTCTCAGCGGCAATATGTCCAGCGCCCAAGCTGGCGGCGGCATCGTCAATGACGGCTATTTGATGCTGACTGAAGTCACGTTCGAGGGCAACACTGCTCCAGACGGCGGCGGCATCTGGAACTATTCAAATGGCGAAGCTCATCTGACCAACGTCACCTTATACAGCAACACAGCCACCGCAGACAGAGGCGGCGGCTTGTGGAACCAGAACGGCACGGCGTATCTGATCAATGTCACGCTGAGCGGCAACACGGCCCAGATCGAGGGCGGGGGCATCTACAACCAGTTTGGGACGCTGGATGTGATCAACGCCACCATCGCTTACAATAGAGTCATGACGGTCACCGCTACTAGAGCTGGCGGCGTCGCCAATCTGGGCGGCACGGTGACGATGGATAACAGCATCATAGCCTTTAACGACAACCGCAACTGCAGCGGCACCATATCGTCCGGCTTTGGCCGCAACCTGGACAGCAGTGGAGATAACACGTGCCAGGTGGCTGATGACCTAGTTGGCTTCGACCCGCTGTTTGGCCTCTTGCAGAACAACGGTGGCTCTACCTTTACCCACGCGCTCCGGCCGGGCAGTTGGGCCATTGACAATGGCGAAAACAATTCCCACGTCTGCGCCGATACGGATCAACGCGGCTTCCATCGCCCGATTGATGGGGATCATTCCAGTATAGCCACCTGTGACATTGGCGCGTACGAGGCGACGATCGATTTCTACCTGCCGCTGGTCATTCGGGATTAGCAGGACGCACACCACATACCACGCGAAACACAAGTGTCAGACGCACAGTCTTGAGAAACTTGTTGGGTCATGATTGATCACATAGACAGGCGCGGAAGGAGAAAGAAAAAATGAAAAGGCGAATTCTTTTGTCGCTCGGGCTGGCTGTTGGGTTGACGCTGCTGGTATTGGCGGCACTGACTGGCCAGCCAACGCAGGCGACAGCCGTCTGCAATCGGTACGTGGTTAATTCGTTCGGCACAGACACCGGGAGCTGCACCTCAGGCAGTCCGTGCGGGACGGTGCAGTACGCGCTCGGCCGGGCGGCCACAGGTGAAACGATCTGTGTCGCCGATAATACTACAGTTGCTGGTCCTTCGGTGTATACCGGGACGGTTGTCATTACGAAATCCGTCACGCTGGACGGCGCGTGGAACGCCGTCTGTACTGCAGGATGCACTTTCACACCCAATGGCTGCAGTGCTGGCAGTGTTGTCCTCGACGCGCAAGGGGCCGGGCGAGTTATCAGCATCACCGGCAGCATCACGCCCATCATCAAGTGTTTCACGATTACCGGCGGGAACGCCGGCAAGACAGCCAGCCCGGATAAGGGCGGCGGCATCTATAGCCAGAACGCTGCGCCCGTGATCGTCGGCAACGTGATCACTGGCAACTATGGCTGCACCACTTTTTCCTGTACCACTGGAAATGGTAAAGGGGGTGGCATCTATCTGCTGAATGCACCGGAGACCAGCATCATCAGCAGCAACCTCGTTGTCAATAACGTGGCGGACGACGGTTCGTGGGGGCAGGGCGGTGGAATCTACATGGAAGGTTCTTATGCCCAGATTGTCTCCAATACGATCCAGGCCAACCGTGCTGGCCTGTCAGCGGGTGACGGTGGCGGAATTATGGTCAGAGATAGCGGGCCGACTATTGCCGATAACCAGGTCCTGACCAACGTGGCCGGTATGGCGGTGATGTGTAACGGTGGGGGTATCTATGTCCGATCCAGCACGCCCGTGACTATTGAGCGCAACCTCCTCCAGGCCAACCGCGCGCTCAACGGTACTGGCAGCGCCGGGCTGACCAGCCGTGGCGGCGGGATCTATTACGCCGGTGATCCGAGCGCTTCCGCCTTCATCCGCGACAACAGGGTCCTGGCTAACACGGCTGCCACTGCTGGCGTGGGCGAGGGTGGGGGGATGTATCTGCGCGGCCTGGCGACCGGGTCAACGGTGAGTGGCAATAGCGTGAGCAGCAACATTGCTGGCTTTAACCAAGATGGCAGCGGAGGCGGTATCTATGTGGATGGCAGCAGTGCGACCATTCAGGATAATGATTTGTTGGGTAATGCTGCCACATGGGCGGGGAGTCTCGGGCAAGGGGGCGGCCTGTACGTCAATGGCGGAGCTGTGCTGATCCAGGGCGGTGAGATCAGTAAGAATTTCGCAGCGGCCTTTCCTGGCTCACCTGCTCATGCCGCAGGCTATGGCGGCGGAGTAGCAATTTCGGGAAGCCAGGCGATTGTCCAGGACACCTGGATTGCAGGTAACCAGGGGACAAATTCCGATAACGCTGGCGCAGGAGGCGGCATCTATGGCTACTTGAGCACTCTGAATGTTGTGAGCAACCACATTTTGAGCAACACCACTGGACCTGGCGCTAGTGGGCTCGGCGGCGGAGTGTACTTGGAGAGCTCGAGAGCATTTGTGGATGGCAACACCATTTTGAGCAACAGAGCCGCCGGGAGCCTCTGGGGCCGGGGCGGCGGTGTGCGCATAAATTCCTGCCCCGCTTTCACACTGACCAATAACATCGTAGCCCGCAATGCCGTGAGCACCACTGGAAGCGGGATCGCTGTGGCAGTCAGCACAGGGCGACTGGACTATAACACCATCGCCGACAACACTATTGGCGACGGGGTCGGAGTGCGGGCTGATTCGTCCAGCAACGTGACGCTGACCAACAATATCATCGCCAACCAGACCGTGGGCATCAGCACTACCACCAGCAGCAGCGTCAATGCTCAATACACGCTGTTCGACGGCAACGGGCAAAACTACAAGGGCAGTGTAACCAGCGCAAACCAAGTCCCCGGCCCGGCGGCACTGCGGGCAGATTATCACCTCGGGAACTGGTCGGCGGCGATTAACCGTGCCACGCCTCTCGCCTGGGTGACGACCGACGTAGATGGCGATCCGCGTCCGTTTGGTTCAGGGTATGACGTGGGCGCGGATGAGGCCTCCTGCAGCCGGTTCGTGCTCAATACCGATGGCAGTGACACGTCTAATGACTGTAGCGACCCGGCTCATCCGTGCCAGACAGTGCAGCGCGCACTCGGCCAGGCCGCCGAAGGCGACATTATCTGCGTGGCCCATAACCCCCTACAAAGCGGCCCCTCGGTTTACACCGGGACGAACACCATTGACAAGTCTGTCAGGCTAGATGGCGCTTGGGAGGCTGCTTGCGTTGACCCACATAACCTCACGTGCGGTTTTACCGCCGCCTCATGCAACCCGGCAAACGTCGTCCTTGATGCGCAGGGAGCCGGGCGGGTCATGACCGTCACAGGCGCCGGCGGCTGGATCACACCTACGGTTCGGTGCCTGACCCTCACGGGTGGGCGTACAACCGCCGACCCAAATGGGGCCGGACTCTATTCACGAGACGCTACACTGG
>Ga0315268_10002236_pt1 | contig 22036 bp, 28 predicted proteins | sample C1_top_MG_FD_204535 | JGI IMG/M metagenome (GOLD analysis project Ga0315268, IMG submission 204535) | Sediment microbial communities from Yellowstone Lake, YNP, Wyoming, USA - C1_top | ecosystem: Environmental > Aquatic > Freshwater > Lake > Sediment | place: USA: Wyoming | collected 2017-08-01 | reverse complement strand
CATCATCCAGGTGCCTGATCTCTTGACGGATGGTCGCGCCGACATGTGCGATAGTTGCCCTGACATGACCGTCTACGATGGCAAACTCATCAACTCGTGCCGCATGGACGAGTATCGGCTGTTTGGCGGGTTCCTCTCGGTGACTGCGCGACGGCAGGAAGAAGCACCGACGGAATCGGCGCGATGACGCTACAAAAGATAGCCCCATTGAACTTTGTAAAGAGTCTGCTGCGCATCCTGACGGGGAAACCCCATGTGCCACCGTCGCTAAAAGGCAATGAACTCCTCAACATCATCCTGAGGCGGCGAAGTGTGCGGAGCTTTGCCGACCGCGAGATCCCTGACTATGTGTTGGACGCCATCCTGGAAGCTGGGCGGCTCGCACCTTCTACGGTCAACCTGCAGACTTGGACCTTGGCCGTCTTTACTGCCAAAGCCTGGCGAGGGACGTTTGGCAGTCCCATTCCCTTCAAGGGCAGACATGCCGTCATCGTCATGGGTGACACGCATCGTGTCAGACAAGTCTTGGACGTTTTCTCTTACAGTCCCCTCGTTGAGTACACCCTCGCTGTGATGAATGCGTCACTGGCAGCAATGAACATGAATATCGCCGCAGAGGCATTGGGCATATCTTCGGTGATGCTATCGGAGACAGGGCGCGGCGGTTTCCTGGACGCGGGCTACCTCAAGGAAAAGCTGGGCTTACCAGATGGCGTGTTCCCACTGATGACGATTGTCCTGGGCTACGCCAGGGGACCGTATCCACCTTTGCCGCCCAAGCTGCCACTCGATCAGATCTGTTTCCAGAGCAAGTACAAAGAGGCGAATGAAACCATCATGCAGGGCTGGCTTGCGCAGATGGTGGCTGGATATAAGGCTAGCCACCCGCTTTCGTCCTTTGACACGCAGTTGCGGCTCTACTTGTCCAAGATTGGCAAGGCAGAGGACGATTTGAAGACGATGGTCTTACGGGATCGCGCACCCTGAGTGTTGGACTTCAAGGACTTTACCAGGCCTGGCCGCTATATGGGTGGTGCCATGCTGTGCACTTCTTGCCAAGTCTTGCCCGTGTTTTCACCTTTGCCAGCGTCGCCTTTCATCCTTACGAGATCGCAGTGAGCAACGCCGTTGACCGTGAGCGCGCGCAAAAGGAACTCGACGGGCTGATCGCGCTGGTCAATCGCACGTGGGAACGGCGCGCGGAAATCACCCCGTCCTACGAGGTGCGCCGCCGCCCGACGCTGATGGAGGTGTATAAATTCTTGCCGCAGACGAACTGCAAGCAGTGCGGCCAGCCGACGTGCTACACGTTTGCGCTCAAGCTGGTGGCGGCGCAGAAAAAGCTGGACGACTGCCCGCCGCTGTTCGAGCCGCAGCGCGGCGAGTTTGTCGGCGCGCTGCAAGAGCTTGTCATTGATGCGCCTGCGATTGGGTGAGGTGTGGCATGAAAAAGGGATTGACGCTCACGCTCGAAGATGCCGAGTTGATCGAACTGTGCCGCGTCCTGATTGACAAGGATGCCGAGGGCGCGCTTGAATTCTTACAGGCGCATCTCAAAGGCAAGGCGCGTGACTTGTTGGAGGGCGGCTGACACGTGATGATTGACGTGCCTGGTGCAGGCATCACGCAGGTAAGTGGGAACATTTTCAAGCAGGGATGATGGCGTGATTGGAGCGGCTAGTCTTGAAGACGCTTGACGATGGCACGCACATTCCCCAGGCAACACGAGCCTTGTGGATTGCGGATATCGCACGCACATTGTCCAGCTTGAATGCCAGCGTTGATGGCATCTACAACAGAGCTATGTCCTGTCGCTTCAACCTCGGCACGAATAGAGCCTGGCGTATGGCGGAAGCAGTAGCATACGAACACGTCGTCGGCGTCTGGCTCTTTCTGATAGATGCGCTCACGCGCCTGGTCAGCCGTGAACGACTGTGCGCCGTCGGCGCTAAAGTATACGACGGAGCAATCCGGCGTTCGGCAAAACAGGTAGGGTTCGTGCGTGACGTGCGACAGGCTGATCGAAAGCATGGCCTTGACCGTTTGACCCTCTACAGCTTTGCCCTTCTGTCCGCAAGAGGGGCAAGTGTCAACTGACAGGGCGGGGCGATCTCCAAGTTCGCAAGTCGCCGCGCCAGCTTGGGGGACGCTACAGCAATCTGTCTCAGGCATCTCACTTGTCCTTTTGTCTTTCAGAGTACTGTTTGGTAATAACGGACTCATAGAGTGGCAACGAATGATACACGATGACACCAAAACCGCAACCGAAAGTGGCGCTGGTGTGTTTCGATCTGGAGGCGAGAAGCAATGCCATTTCTCGACACGTTGACATTGACCAAGACATTGCCCTGCCTGGCCGAGCCGGGCAAGATCATTGTGGTCGCTCAACCCTCGCGCAATCTCGACGGCGCGTTACCGCTCGTGGCCGCCGTCGCGCCCAACATCATCTCGTTCAACCCAGAGGCGGGCACGCTCATGCTGCGCCGCCAGCCTGGCTTTATCACGTTTTATCCTGATAAGGTAATGATCACCCAAGTCAAGGACCCGGACGAGGGATTGCAGCTACTTTCGGCGGTGCGCGACTTGCTCAACCAGTGCTGGGACAAGCGCGACACTATCCAGCCAGTGACGGCCATGCGCCGCGCACCGCGTCCACTGGATGTGTGGACGCTGCTCCCACAGAGTAACTGCAAACGATGCGGCGAGGCGACGTGTATGGCATTTGCGTTCGGGCTGTTGCAGCAAAAGCAGACGGTTGAAGAGTGTCCCGTCGTTGCCAGTGATCCTGCCTTTGCGGATCGCCGCGCCCAGTTGGCGGCGATGGTGTAAACAGACAGGGCGACCAGACCCCTGCAAAAAGCGAGGGTCTGCTATAATTCGGCCTGGTCTCACCTGGGATGCTGCATGAGTTTGCCTGGCGAGATGACTTGTGCAATGACGACGAATAGTGTGACACTTTTCGCGCCACCGATGGTGGAAGCTCAGTCGAATGTTTTCGTGCTGGCGGGCGGAATCGTCACGCGCTTTACGCTGATCGGTAGCCGTGGCAAAGAATGGTACGAGACGCGCTTTATGCCGCGCCTGGGCCCGCCAGCAATGATCGGCCTGTTGTTCACCATCGTCGTCATGTTCTCGATGCAGGGCGACAAGATTCTGGCCGTGACGCAATCGTTCACGGCGGCCAGCAACAACTTTGAGCTGGCGATTGCCGTAGCGGTCGGCACCTTCACATCGCCTCGCAAGAGGCGTTGGCCACCGTCATCGGCCCGCTAATCAAAGTGCCGGTGCTCATTGGCTTGGTCTATGTGGCATTGTGGATCAAGCAGGCATGGTTCAAAGCGGCGACTGCCAAATCAGCCGCCTGATGGTGTAGCGTTTGATGTGTTACGGATGTCGCCCTCAAATGTCTCTCCTGACACGATTGGGGGATAGGGCCCTGCCTCCCAGGTGGTAGAGAAATCGCTCTGTCTCAGAATGCAAGCGACATCTCGCACACTTGTGCTGGCAAGCGGCTGTACAAGTGTCTCCGGGGGGACCTGGGAATTTGCCGAGCAAGTTGCCAGTCGCGTCTTGGTATAGACTCTTGTTGAGGGGGTGTATAATACTGTAAAATACGTGCGGCAGCCTAGCGGCACGAATTACCTGCCCTCCCCGTGCTGCAAGTCAAGCGATGAGGGAGAGAGAAGATGGTTCGATTGGGGCGAAGGCATAGCGACAGTTGACCAATGCCCTGCAAGATGGCAAACTGTATCACGGGGGCATTGGGGTAGGAGGTGCGCTGATGTTTCGAATGAGCTTCTGACCTCATAGTCAATTATGGCCTGTGAGCAGCGCTACGACACCCATCGTTCTGATCGGCGGCAACCTGATCTTTAACATCGTCGCCAACGCCAGCTTCAAGCTTTCTGCAGTCAGCCCGAACTGGCTTGGTTTCGTCACCTGGCAAATCTTGGGCAACCTGGCTGGATTTGTCACCGTGCTCACACTGACGAGGCTATTGCGCTTTGTGCCTCTCCACATCGCCTTCCCGGTCACCACCGGGCTGGCCATAGTCGGCGTACAGGTGATAGCAGCCGGATTGTTCTTCCACGAGGCAATCTCACTTGCCCAATGGCTGGGCACGCTGTTGGTGGTGTGCGGCATTGTGCTCATCGGTGGACGGTGAGCGGTGTGCCCGTTGATCTGTGGTGTCCCAAGATGCAAGCTGTCCTGAACGCCGATGACTTGGGTCGCTCAATCGCAATCAACGCGGCGGTGTTGCAAGCCCATCGCGAGGGCGTGCTGACCAGCGCGAGCCTGATGGTGACTGGGGATGCAGTGGAGGAGGCCGTGGCTATGGCGCGCGTCACGCCCACGCTGGCCGTGGGCTTGCACATAGTCGTGGTTGGCGGCCGGGCGGTCCTGCCACCGGCGCAGATACCGCACCTGGTGGACAGTAATGGTCGCTTTCCCGACGATCCGTTACGAGTCGGTCTACATTACTGTTTCAGCCGGGCGGCCCAGCATGAACTGGCCTGGGAAATGACTGCCCAGTTCGACCGTTTTGCCGCGTGGGGGCTGCCGCTCTCCCATGTGGACAGTCACATGCACATGCATGTGCATCCCGTTATCTTTGATCTGTTATTGCCGCTGGCCGAGCAGTACGGAGCACGCGGCCTGCGATTGCCCCGAGACGACCTGAGGCTGGCCCTGTGCTATGATCGGCGACATGCCGGGACCAAGATCGCCTGGGCAATTATCCTGGGCCTGCTCTGCCGCTGGTATGCGGGCCGCGTGCGACACTATCGCATGGTTGTGACAGAGCGAGTGTACGGCGTGCTGCAGAGCGGCCAGATGCAGGAAGCGTATGTGGAGGCGGTGTTGCGCCGCCTACATGTGCCCACAGCAGAGCTTTACTTTCACCCGGCGATTGTGCCGACAGGTGATTCGCTGGGACCTAATCCTGGTGACCTGGCCACGCTCGTCAGCCCCAGGGTGCGCCAGGCGATTCAAGACCGCGGCTTGGACTTGACCACTTTTCCTGTTCTGGCTCAAGGAGGGAGGTAAAGTGAGATGTTATCCATGCTGCTTTTGCTCCTCATCCTCGTCAGTTGGCTCTATTGGCTCCTGGCTTGCTATTTGGTCCTCGACTTTTTCCAGACTCCGCCGCAACTTGATACTGACTTTGTGCCGCCTGTATCTATCCTCAAGCCCGTCAAAGGGCTTGATGCTCAAGCCTACCAGAACTTTGCCAGCTTTTGCCGGCAAGACTATCCGGACTATGAGTTGCTTTTCGGCGTGGCCGATCCGGCCGACCCCGTGATACCACTCGTGGAACGTTTGAAGCGAGATTTTCCTGAGCGGGCCGTCCGGCTGTTGGTCGCCCCACCCTTTGGGGCGAACCGCAAAGTCAGCCTCTTGCATCACCTGGAGGGCCAGGCCCACTCCCCAATCTTGGTCGTTAGTGATAGCGACATGCGAGCGACGCCCGGCTATCTGCGCCAGGTAGTCACTCCGCTGGCCGACACGCACATTGGGCTGGTCACCTGCCCCTACCGGGGTGAGATGCCCCTGACCCTCTCTGCCGGGCTGGAGGCATTGCACATGGGCGCCACATTCCTGCCCTCTGTGGTCGCCGGCCGCAAAGTTTTGAATATGCGCTTTGCCATGGGTGCTACGGTTGCCCTGCGGCGCAGCGACCTGGCCCGGATAGGCGGTTTTGCCGCCGTCGCCGACTATCTGGCCGACGATTACCAACTAGGTGCTCGTATCGCCAAGCTGGGTTTGAAGGTGCACCTTTCGCACTATATGATGGCCAGCATCCTGGGCCCCACTACCTTCCACGAACAGTGGGATCGGGAGGTGCGCTGGACACGCTGTATCCGCGCCAGCCGGCCGCGCGAGTATCCAACCTTGTTGCTCACCTTCAGTACTCCGCTGTCCGTGGCTCTGGTCCTAATCACCGGCTTTGCCCCCCAGGGGCTGATGGCACTGGCCGTATCCTTGCTCCTGCGTTGGTGGGTGGCCTGGCGCGTCAGCGACTGCACGGGCGACCAGGAGGTGCGCAAGTGGCTGCTCTGGCTGCCGGTGCGGGACATGCTGAGCGCTTTGGTCTGGTGTGCTGGTGGTCTGGGCCGCACCATAATCTGGCGAGGCGAAGAATTTGAGCTGCTGCCTGATGGCCGGATGCAGCCACGTCCACGAGTCGCGGATCCGCAAGTCAAGAAACACGCTTGGCGGTTTTGAGTTTTTGAGCAAAAACCGTGAAAAGCCTCATCCGCTGCTTTGATAGGTTTCTACGCTGGGCGCTGGGCGTGTTCGAATTCTGCGATGACCCCGGGTGCATCCTGCGGGTACAGAGAGCACGTGCCGCTCATGTGGTGCCCCTGGCGGATGGCCAGGTGCCAGCAGACGCGCCGATCCTGGTACTGCACTTGTGGAATGAGCATCTGCCACCGATTCCCCCGGCTGGTCCTGACTTGACCTGGGCCACTCAAACTCAGCGCAGGTTGGCGGTTTCATTTCGTGCGTTGGCACGCCAGGTGCAGCAGGACCCGCGCTTGGCCGGCGTACAGGCTGTGGGAGGGATCACCGTGCTGTTCTTTCCCGGCGACGGTTCCGGGGGCGAAAAGCTCTTTAAGCATTTAGGCTTTGCCGTGTACCCATACCATAGCCCCCTGGGACACTTTGGCGAGTTCTGGGAGAATCTTTATACATGGGGGATCATGTGGACCTTCAACGCAGTCAGCCTGCGCCAACGACGCTTGTTGCAACTGCGCCACAGTGAAATCTGGATGTCCACAGACAGACTCTTGAAGCGATATGGAGCGACAGGAACATAGGAGGTCACAAATGTCCAAGAGATCAACATTGCCGTCCGCTGATTCGACCGATCTGACGCTGCACCTGCTGGAAGAGTTGTTCAGGGGGGACGGGGCGCGCCAGGTGGGTGTGCGCCTGTGGGATGGGACGCGCTGGCCCGACGAGTCATCGCGCCCGGCTACGCTCGTCCTCAAGCATCCCGGCGCATTGCGCGCCATGTTCCTACCTGGCACCGAGTTGGCATTGGCCGAAGCCTACCTCTACGACGACTTTGATGTCGAGGGCGATATCGAGTCTGTCTTTGGCCTGGCCGATGCACTGGCCGAGGTCACATCCGGATGGCGCAAAAAGCTGCGTGCCGGACGTGATCTGCTGCGCTTGCCGCTCGGCCAGGATCACAGGCAGGGCCGGCGCGGCCCGGCCCGTTTGACAGGCCGGAGACATTCGATCGAGCGTGACTGGCAGGCCGTGACTTTTCATTACGATGTGTCTAACGACTTTTATGCGCTGTGGCTTGACCGGCACATGGTCTATTCATGCGCATACTTCCACTCGCCCGATCAAGACCTGGACACGGCTCAGGAACGCAAGCTGGACTATATTTGCCGCAAGTTGCGCTTGCGACCGGGCCAGCGCCTGTTGGATGTGGGCTGTGGCTGGGGCGGGCTGGTGATGCACGCTGCCGAACGCTATGGTGTGGACGCCACCGGCATCACGCTCAGCCAGCCGCAGGCCGGCTGGGCTAACGAACGGATTGCAGCGGCGAGGCTGGCCGATGTCTGCCGTGTGCGGGTGTGCGACTATCGCCAGATGGACGAACCCGAAGGGTACGACGCGCTGGTCAGCGTGGGCATGTTCGAGCACGTGGGCGCAGCGATGCTGCCCACCTACTTTGCCCAAGCGATGCACTTGTTGGGGCCAGGTGGCGTCTTTCTCAACCACGGCATCGCCAATTGCGCGACCAACAAGTCGCAGAGCGGTCCGAGCTTTAACGATGCCTACGTCTTTCCTGATGGTGAATTGGTGCCCATCAATGTCACGCTGCGCGCCGCCGAAGAGGCCGGCTTTGAGGTGCGCGACGTCGAAAGCTTGCGCGAGCATTACGCGCTGACGCTGCGCCATTGGGTGCGCCGACTGGAGGCGCATCACGACGAGGCGCTCAAATTCGTGGATGAACCCACGTATCGAGTCTGGCGGCTGTTCACCTCCGGCTCCGCGCACGGTTTCGCGACCGGGCGACTCAACGTCTACCAGGCCTTGCTCGTCAAGCCGGATGAACGCGGGCAGAGTGGTCTTCCCCTCACCCGCAAGGACTGGTATACGGGCAGCGAATAAAAAACCGATCGATCAGAACCCTGTTTTCTTGAAGAAAACGTGTTTCTGCCAGGTCCAAAGTCTGATAGCACGCCTGTATAGCAACAGTTTGGCCGGGTCTAGCCCCTGCAAAAAGCGGGGGCTTTTGCTATAATGTAGGATGCAGGAGGCAAGGCTTCACCCTGCATCGTGCATCTTGCATCTTGCGAACAGAGAGGACTGTATGCAAAAAAACGCTTTGCCCGTTTGGGCTATCGGCTCGATGCTCCTTGCGTTTTCTCCTGCGCCATTAGCGGCGCAATCCAGCGGCTTGGAGCTGGCGGCGGTCGTCATGGTCGGAATGCTCGCGGCGTTGATCTACACTTGCGTCTCGTCTGTCCGGGCGTGGTACGGCCATGCGGGCGGCTCGGATTCACCGCCGGCCTGGATGGATGCACTAACCCCGGGGCTGGCGATCGTCGGTTTGGGCGTGGCTGGCTATTTGAGCTACGTGGAAACGCAGGCCGTGCCCGCCGTGTGTGGGCCGGTAGGCGATTGCAACGCAGTGCAGACGAGCTCCTACTCCAAGTTGTTCGGCGTGCTGCCGGTGGGCGTGGTGGGCATGATCGGTTACGTGGCGATCCTGGTGGCCTGGCTGTGGGGGCACTTTCGTTCCGACCGCCTGGCCGATTACGCGCCGCTGGCGATCTTGTGCATGGCCGTCTTGGGCGTATTGTTCTCGGTGTATCTGACGTACCTGGAACTGTTCGTCATTCGCGCTGTGTGCGTGTGGTGCCTGGCCTCGGCAGTCATCATGACGCTGCTGATGCTGCTGACCACGTCTCCAGCGCTCGCCTCGTTTGCTCCTGAGCCTGAAGAATAGGCTATCTGCTAGAGAGGACTCGTTGCGCCTGTTAAAAGTCGCTGCGCTTTTCCTCAAGCTGGGCACGATCAGTTTTGGTGGCCCGGCTGCTCACGTCGCGCTGATGGAGCAAGAGGTCGTCAACAAGCGGGGCTGGCTGAGCCGTGAGCATTTTCTTGACTTGTTGGCGGCCACCAACCTGGTGCCTGGCCCCAACGCCACCGAAATGGCGATCCACATCGGCTTTCTCCGCGCGGGCTGGCCGGGGCTTTTCGCTGGCGGCCTTGCTTTTATCGTACCGGCTTTTCTCATCAGCCTGGCACTGAGTATGCTCTATGTCCGCTTGGGGGCGCTGCCAAAAGGCGAGGCGCTGTTCTATGGCATCAACCCGGCCGTGATGGCCATCATCCTGACGGCGACCTATCGCCTGGGCCGGACGGCGATCAAGGATAAGATGACTGTGGCGGTGAGCGTAGCCTGCCTGGCAGCGGCGCTGCTGGGCGTCAATCAAGTTGTCCTGTTGCTGGCGGCCGGCGTGGCCGGCATTTTGATCTACGCCCGGCCGCGCTGGTCGTGGCTGGCTGTGCTGACGCCAAGCTTGGGATCGCCGGGGTTGGTGGCCCTGCCGGGAGCGGCATTCGCACTCGCCCCATACCTTGACGACCGGCTCGTGCGGCTGACCCTGTTCTTTCTCAAGGTCGGCGCTTTGATTTTTGGCAGCGGCATGGTATTGTTCGCTTTCATTCAGCGCGATGTGGTGAATGGCTATGGCTGGCTGACCGAGCAGCAGCTCCTCGACGCAATCGCGGTCGGCCAGATGACGCCTGGCCCAGTGCTCTCTTCGGCCACGTTCATCGGCTACCTGGTTGCGCGGGTGCCGGGCGCGGCAGTATCTACCATCGCAGTTTTCCTGCCGTCGTTTGTGATCGTTGCGCTAATCGACCCGTGGATTCCGCGCGTGCGCCAATCCCCGGTAGCCCAGGCGTTCCTGCGCGGCGTGAACGCGGCGGTCGTCGCGCTCATCCTGGCCGTGAGCCTGACGCTGTTCCGTTCGGCGGTCGTGGATGTGTGGACAGCTATCATCGTAGCGGCCGGGTTGGTAGCGTTGCAGCGTTTTCAGGTCAACTCGCTCTGGCTGGTAGTGGGTGGGGCTGCCATCGGGTTGGCTCATGCCGCCGCTCTCGGCGCGCCGCTGCCGGGGATATAAAATCCTGTGACTCTTTCGGTGAGATATTATGCTACAACATCAGAATCAGGCCATTGAAAAACGCTTCCTGGTTTCGCTAGTGCTGACGGGATTGATCCTGATCGCCGAGGTGGTGGGCGGACTGTGGACAGGCAGCCTGGCCCTGCTTTCAGATGCAGCGCACGTCTTTTTGGACATCTTTGCGCTCGGGCTGAGCTATATCGCGCTGCGCCTTGCGGCGCTGCCACCCGACGACCGCCACACCTATGGCTTTCACCGTCTCGAAGTGCTCGCTGCCCTGGCAAACGGCGTCACGCTGGCGGGTGTCGCCATCGGCATTTTTATCGAAGCTTACCACCGTCTGCGTACGCCCGAGCCGGTCAAGAGCGTCGAGCTGCTCGTCATCGCCACCATTGGCCTGATCGTCAATCTGATCGTGGCTTTTGTGCTGCGTGGGCACACTCACGAGCATGGTGAGCATGAGCAGGAGGACTTGAACGTCAAGAGCGCATTTCTGCACGTGGTGGGCGATGCTGTGTCGTCTGTGGGCGTGATCGCGGCGGCGCTCATCATCTGGCGCACTGGCTGGACGCTGGCCGATCCGATCATGAGCGTCCTGATTGGATTGGTTATCATCGCCAGTTCGTGGCGAGTGACCCGCGCTTCGTTACACATCCTGATCGAGGGCGTGCCGGAGGGCTTTCGGCTCGTCGAGGTGGCGCAGGTGATGGGCACCGTACCGGGTGTGACCGACGTGCACGATCTGCACGTGTGGAGCATCTGCTCCGGCCATAGCGCGCTCAGCGCACATGTGGTGGTTGCCGATCAGAGCCTGGGCCAGGCCCAAGACGTGATGAACGAACTCGAGAATCGCTTGCAGAAAAGCTTTGGGGTCCATCACACCACCATCCAGTTCGAATGTACCAGTTGCGGGCAGGGAAGTGTGATCTTTGCCAATGATTGCACTTGACAGCCGGGTGTGCTTGCCAGGAGGAGAACCTCGATGAAACGCATCCGTCATAACGACATGGTATTGGACACGGCCCGGTTTGCGCGCCTTGACGAAAATGAGTGCATCAAGATCCATCACGCCAGCCTCGAACTGCTGGAACGCGTTGGCGTGCGGCTTCACCTTCAGGAAGCGGTTGACATGCTCATAAAGGCCGGCGCTCAAGTTACCGACGATAACCTGGTGCGCGTTCCCCATGCCTTGGTTGAAAAAGCGCTAGAGACCGCCCTCAAGTATGTGGTCCTGTACGATCGGCATGGCAACGCGGCGATGCCGCTGGAAGGATATCGCTGTTATTACGGCCCAGGCTCGGATACGCTCAATATCATTGACCACCGGACCGGCGAGCGCCGCAAGCCACTGCTGCAGGATGTAGAGGAAGGAACTAGACTGTGCGATGCGTTGCCCCACATTGACTTTGTGATGTCTATGGTTCTGCCGATGGATATAGACCCTTCCATTGCAGATACCTACCAGATGGAAGCAATGCTTTCCAATACCACCAAACCCATCATCATGGTCTCTTACGAGTTGCAAGGCCTGGTGGATGCCGTGGAAATGGCCGAAGCTGTAGCTGGGGGGACGGAAGCATTGCAGCGGAATCCGTTCGTCACGTGCTATATCAATGCGGTGTCTGGTCTGGTTCACAACAAGGAAGCATTGCAAAAACTGCTTTATTTATCCGAGAAAGGACTGCCCTCTCTCTACATACCATCCTCGACCAGTGGGATCACCAGCCCGATGACGCCCGCCGGCGCGGCGGCGCTCGACAACGCGGGGGTACTCGTGGGGCTGGTGCTTTCGCAGTTGAAGCGAGCGGGTGCACCCTTTGTGATGCCCGGCATGCAGCCCTCGCCGATGGACATGCGCACGATGGTGCCTGCCTATGTTGATCCTGAACGGGGCATTTTGCAGGGCCTGGCCCATCTCTACGGCCTGCCGGCGTTTGGCCTGGGGGGTGTCTCTGATGCCAAAGTGGTTGACCAGCAAGCGGCTGCGGAAGCGGCGTTGACTCTTTTGGCAGAGGCGTTAGTGGGTGGCAATATCGTTCACGACCTGGGGTACCTCGAGTCGGGTCTCACCTTTTCCTTTGCTCAACTGGTCATTTGCGACGAGATCGTGAGCTGGGCCGAAGCCTTTTTCAAGAGAGTCGAGGTATCCGACGAGACACTGGCGGTGGACGTGATCGCCCAGGTCGGGCCGGAGGGCCAGTACCTGAAGACAGACCATACACGCAGGCACTATCGCCAGGCCTGGTACCCGCAGTTGTTTGAGCGGGATAATTATGAAACATGGGTAAAAAAGGGCCGCAAGACCCTGGGAGAGCGGGCCGCGGAAATGGTGACGGACATTTTGGCGACGCACCACCCAGAGCCTTTGCCGGACGACGTGAGAAAACGGTTGCGAAAGATTGTGGAGCGAGCCGAATCGAGAAAGGAAAAAGCATGAGTACAGATCCGATTAGTCGCGCCTATGTACGCCTGGCCTTGCACATTGACCGCCACGTGCCCGGCTTCATTGATGCTTACTTTGGCCCGCCCGGATGGCAAGCCGAGGCGAAAGCAGAAGGTGTCATCCCGCCTGCGCAACTGCGCCGCGAGGCTGAAGCCTTGCTGCGCGACATCGCCGCCATCGGCGACGAGCTGCGCTGCGAGTGGCTGACCAAGCAGGTCGTGGCCATGACCGCCACGCTGCGCCGGCTGGAAGGCGAGACGCTGCTTTTTGAAGAAGAACTAGCGTTGATGTATGACATCCATCCGCAGTGGACGGACGAGCGCAAGTTCGACGACGCGCTGCGCATCATCGGCGACTTGCTCCCCGGCGCAGGCCCGCTAGCCGACCGGTTGGAAGCGTGGGACGCCAGGTTCGATGTGTCAAAATGGAAGCTCCTGCCGCTCCTGGCGGTCTGCCGGGACGAAGCTCAGCGCCGGACTCGACGCCTGTTCCTGCTGCCTGAAGGCGAAGAGGTCACCTTGCAGATTGTCCAAAACCAGCCGTGGGCGGCCTACAACTGGTACCTGGGCAATTACCGTTCGCGGGTGGACGTGAACACCGACCTGCCCGTGCGCGCCAACGCGATGCTGAGGTTGATGACGCACGAGGGCTACCCCGGCCATCACACCGAGCACGCCATCAAAGAGCGATCGCTCTACCGCCGCCAAGGACGCGCCGAGGCATGTGTGCAGCTTATCAATGCGCCAGAATGTGTCATCAGCGAGGGCATTGCCGACCTGGCCCGCGACGTCATTTTTTCCGAGCCAGAGCTGGAAGCCTGGCTGCGCGGTGTACTTTACCCACAGGCTGGCATCGCCGCCGATGTGGAGCGCGACCGGGCTATTGCGCAGGCGCTCCGCATGCTGCGCCCGGTGAGCGGCAACGCAGCCTTTTTACTGCATCGCGACGGAGCCAGCGAGCAGACGGTGGTGGATTACATCCAACACTATGGTGCAGAAACCGAAAAGGAGGCCCGCCAATCCTACCGGTTCATCTCAAATCCACTGTTCCGTTCCTACATATTCAACTATCATTACGGGCGCGATCTGCTTAACCGCTACATCGAGGCGAGCGACCGCATCGCGCGCTTCCGAACGCTGCTCGAGCAGCCGCTCACGCCTTCGCGCGTCGAACAATGGATCGGCGACGCCGGGCGCAGCAAAAAGCTGTGAATGATCTGCGAGTGCTCATCGTGGCGGATGACTCCCTGGCCCGGGCCGGGTTGGCGACGCTGCTGGCTGGCCAGCCCGGCTGTGCCGTCGTCGGCCAGGTGGCCGGGGACGTTGACCTTCTGGCCACGGTGGAAACCTATCGCCCGGATGTGCTGGTGTGGGACCTGGGCTGGGAGCCGACGCTGAGCCTGGAGCGCCTGGCCGGTCTGCGTGACGTGCCCGCTGTGGCCTTGCTCCCCGATGAGGCTCACGCCGCCGATGCTTGGACCGCCGGAGCGCGTGGCCTTTTGCCCCGAGAAACGGGCGCCGAAAGCCTGGCAGCCGCTCTGATGGCGGTTGCTCAAGGGTTGACGGCCCTCGACCCAGCTTTGGCGGCCGCCCTGATTCCTCCCAGGGAGCAAGCCCCCACACCGCCTGCCGAAGAATTAACCCCCAGGGAATTACAAGTGCTGCGGCTCCTGGCCGAAGGACTGCCGAACAAGGCTATCGCCCAACGCCTGGAAATCAGCGAGCACACGGTCAAGTTTCACGTCAACGCCATCCTGGGCAAGCTAGGCGTCCAGAGCCGCACCGAAGCCGTCGTCCACGCCACCCGGCTGGGCCTGATTCTCCTCTAACCTGGCCGTTTTTCCAGGTCTCGTCCTCTCCAAACAGGCGATGTATTTTACATCCCCTAGATGTAGACTTGAGGCACTTTAGAACTGGAGAGGTCAAACCATGAAACAAATTTTGTCTGATCTATCGGATGCCCTGGCCGCGATGGTCGAAGCCGTCGGGCCGGGCGTGGTATCCGTGGAAGCGCGGCGCAGGCTGCCGGGAAGCGGCATTGTCTGGTCGCCCGATGGCGTCATCGTCACGGCCCATCATGTCGTCGAAAGTGATGAAAACATCAGCGTTGGCCTGGCCGATGGCCGCAGCGTCGCCGCCAAGCTGGTCGGTCGTGACCCGACGACAGACCTGGCCGTGCTGCGCGCGGAAGCGACCGGCCTCAAGCCGCCGGCTTGGGCTGATGTGGACAGCTTGCGGGTGGGTCACCTGGTTCTGGCGCTCGGCCGGCCTGGCAAGTCAGTCATGGCGACGTTGGGCGTCGTCAGCGCGCTGGGCGAAAGCTGGCGCACACCGGCCGGCGGTCTACTGGATCGTTACCTTCAAACGGACGTAGTGATGTATCCGGGGTTTTCCGGCGGCCCGCTCGTGGACGCCGACGGCAAGGTGTTGGGGCTGAACACTTCGGCCTTGCTGCGAGGGATCAGCCTTGCGGTCCCGGCATCCACTTTGCGCCGGGTGACAGAGACCTTGCTGGCTCATGGCCGGGTGCGTCGAGGCTATCTAGGGGTCGGTTCCCAACCTGTGCGCTTGCCCTCGGCGCTGGCCAAGCAATTGGATCAAGAAACCGGCTTGTTGTTGGTTTCTGTCGAGCCGGGCAGCCCGGCCGAGCAAGGCGGGTTGCTCCTGGGCGACGTGATCGTCGCGCTGGCGGGGCAGCCGATCCGTCACATGGACGACCTGCTGGCCGGCTTGAGTGGCGACCAGGTGGGCGCATCCGTGTCGTTGCGCATCGTGCGCGGCGGCAAGGTGCAAGAAATGAAAGTGGTCATTGGCGAGCGCGAGTAGCGCGCGTCATTATACATACGTCACCTGTTTTGACCGCAGACCGCCGGCCGCTGATCGCTACAATCGGTGATCGGCGGACTGTGGTCTGTGGCCGGAGGCTAAAGTGTCAGGTTTGTTACAGCAACTGAATGCCGAGATGTCAGATGTATTGGAGAACGTTCGCAATAGCCTGGTAGAGATTCACAACGGGCGTCGTGGGATTGGCGCGGGAATCGTGTGGAGCTCCGACGGAGTGATCATCACGAACGCGCACGTCGTCGGTCGCTCTCATTTGCAGGTCACGCTGCCGGATGGGCGCACGCTGCCAGCGCGGGTGTTGGCGCACGACGCCGAGCACGACCTGGCGGCGCTGGCTGTGGATGCCACAGGCCTGCCTGCCATCCAGGTGGGGCAGTCACAACGTCCGCAGCCGGGGCAATGGGTCATGGCCTTGGGGCACCCCTGGGGCGTGACGGGCGCCGTCACCTCCGGCGTGGTCATCGGCGCCGGATCAGAATGGCCCGAGATGCCCCAGTCAGGGCGAGAGTGGGTGGTGGTCAGCCTGCACCTGAGGCCCGGCTATTCGGGCGGCCCGCTGGTGGATGCGCAGGGCCGGCTGGTAGGCATCAACACGATGATGACTGGACCGGATGTGGGCGTGGCTGTGCCGGTTCACATCGTCAAGGACTTTGTGCAGCGGGCCAAGGCCTAGTGCGAGTATTGCGCTCAAGCCGCTTTAGCCTCTCCCTTTGCGCTGAATAGCACGAATGTGGCAAGCCCTGCTACAATAGCGACATCCGCAACGTTGAATATACCTGTCCGAAGTGGGCCGATTCCGAGTCTCAGAAAGTCAATAGCCATTCCGTTGTTGAATAGACGGTCCAGCAAATTCCCCATCCCTCCTGCTGCCACGAGAGATAATCCGACTAACTGCATCAGGCTGGAACTGCGTGTGTTGACCGCGAATGCTAGTGTGATGGCCAGAACCAGGCTGACAAAGACGACAAAGAAAAGAAAACGAGCTTGGCTTGGCAAATTCGCCCCCAGGCTCAGTAAAGCTCCGGGGTTTTCGGTATACTCGATTCGAATTGAATCGTTCAGGAGTGAGATAGGAGGAGACGAAGCCAACAATTCCTTGGCCATGTTTTTCGTCATCTGGTCGCAGCTTGTGCATGAAATCAATATCAAGATAACCAGACCGAGCCTGTGAATTCTCTTCACGTTTATCCCTCCGATTTTACAGCCGCCGGACGGCTGTGCATCACCGCTTTTTGCTCAGACGTTCGGTGATCTCCATCAGGTGTTCCCACTCTACAAATCCTTCTCCGCCTGTGCTATCAACCACTTTTCCAATTCGGGAATGTCCTCAACCAACCTTGCTGCGGCGACGATCGGCAGCCAGTGGTGGTACTCATCCTCCCCGCTCCCACATCGAATGACCGTCCACGCGCTGGTATACCAAACCGTTGCGGCCATTCACGCCAATGATCTCACCCACAGCCGGGACAGGCAGTCCGCTGGCATGAACCGCCCGGGCAACCCGCGCCTCGTAGCCGATGTTTTCCAGCCCAAACCAGTCATAAAAGAGTTTGAGCACCTGGCCTTCCTGCCAGGCATAAATTTCCGCCGTGCGGCCATAGGCGAGGGGCCGGCTGAGGTCTTTGTTCATATCTTGCTCGTGTGCACCCAACTTGTCTTCTCGCTGCCTTCCTGAGCACGAGCGGCGCGCTCTGATCAAGCATGAAATCTTTCGATAGGATGATTCGGGTTTATCGCTTGGCAAAAATTATAGACACGTCAGGCTGTTTGTCAATATGCCGCTGGCATCCAAAACGACCGGCATTCGTAAGTGCGGGTCATTCGTATAATCGCAGTATGGACAATCCCCTTCCTTTTGACCGCGAGCTGGCCCACGACCACGCGCCTCGTGCCGCCCTCGCCGACGCCGCGCCTTTTGACATTTCCGCGCGTGTGACATACAATCCAATTGGCTACCGATCACTTAAAGTACTAATTATAGATTGATGTTCTCCATGTTTCTAACGACACAAGAATGGTGATATGAAATCGCAGGCTATTCAACTGCCGTTTGAAATCATGCCCAAAATCGGCATTGGCGGAAAAAACGGAAATGCGAACAGGCTAGACCCTCAAGACCGCGCATTTCATGCTTGGTATCGTTTTGTTCTCTCTTATCCACCGCACTTGGTGCGTCACTACCTCTCGACTTTTAACCTGGGGCCTGGTCATGTTGTCCTCGACCCGTTTTGTGGCACGGGCACGACGCTGGTTGAATCCAAACTTGCCGGTGTTCAGGCTGTTGGCATTGAAGCAAATCCATTCGTGCATTTCGCCAGTTCCGTCAAAGTGGATTGGGGCATTGACGCGGATGCATTGAGCAAACAGTCTCGACAGATCGCCAGTGATGTTTTGGATTTGCTCTGGAAACAGGGTATAGACGACAATCGAATTTTCAAAGGCGAAATTCCTGGTGCTTTTAAACTCACAGAAGAAGAAACCAAACTCATATTGACCGACTCTATCAGTCCGCTTCCATTGCACAAGGCGCTTGTCTTACTCAATCGCCTAAGGGCGCACCAGGACGAACGCCACTATCGCCATCAGCTATTGGCGCTAGCGAATGCCCTGGTCTTTAAAATCAGTAACTTGCATTTCGGGCCAGAAGTCGGAGTCGGCAAGCCAAAGACCGATGTTCCCGTTGTTGCAGCCTGGTTGAGCGAGATAGAAAAAATGGTGGGTGACCTGCGCACGGTTGCTGGAGAAGCGCACCCCAGCGTACAAGTGCATTTGGCGGATGCAAGACAACCGGAACGAGTGCTGTCGCCCAACTCTGTAGATGCCGTCATCACTTCTCCACCCTACCCGAATGAAAAAGACTATACCAGAATCACGAGACTTGAATCCGTCATTCTCGGTTTTATCGGCAGCAAGACCGAGTTGCAGCAGTTGAAAAAGACCCTGATACGTTCCAATACGCGGAATGTTTACAAGGGCGATGACGACGATATTTGGATTGCCGAGCACAAGGAGATTCAGCAGGTCGCAGACATTATCGAGAAACGGAGAATAGAACTGGGCAAAACTTCGGGGTTTGAGAAACTCTATGGAAAAGTAACACGGTTATACTTTGGGGGAATGGCTCGCCATTTAGCCGGACTTAGAACTGCGCTTCGTCCAGGCGCTCAGTTGGCTTATGTAGTTGGGGACCAAGCCTCGTATTTTCGTGTCATGATTCGCACAGGACAGCTACTCGCTGAGATAGCGCAGGCGCTTGGATACGAGTTAGTCAATATTGACCTCTTTCGCACCCGACTTGCTACGGCCACAAAGGAACAACTGCGCGAAGAAGTTGTTATCTTGCGATGGCCTGAAAGGTAAACCAACATGGCCAGCGAAAAGAACCGGTATGTCCAGATCATCGAGCAGATCTTCTTGAAACACTATCGCAAAGGATCAAGCGAGGTTCCGTTTGCAAAAACGGACATCATCGAAACAGCAGCCGCCCTGGGCATATCCTTGCCGAAGAATCTTGGCGACATCATCTATTCCTTCAGGTATCGCACCGCATTACCCAGCGCCATTACGAAAAAGGCAAAACAAGGTTACGCGTGGATCATTCGACCTTCTGGCAGGGGACGCTACACATTTGTCCTTACCAAAGAAGCAAGTTTTGCCCCCAGCCCCATGTTGGCCAAGACCAAAATTCCAGATGCGACTCCTGGTATTGTCAGCAAATACTCTTTTGATGACGAGCAGGCATTGTTAGCCAAGATTCGATACAACCGCCTTATAGACATCTTTACGGGCGTGACTTGCTATTCGCTACAAAATCACTTGCGAACCACCTTGACTGATATAGGGCAGGTTGAAACCGACGAGATTTACGTTGGCATTGATAAGCAAGGTGTTCACTATGTCTTTCCGGTGCAGGCCAAAGGTGGAACTGACAAAATCGGGGCAGTGCAAATTGAACAGGATTTTGTTGTATGCACCGAAAAATTTCCAGACGCCGTTGGTCGCCCTATAGCCGCCCAATTCATGGATGACGAGACGATTGTTCTTTTTGAATTTGTGCAGACTCAAGAAGGGGTTCGCGTCGCCTCTGAAAGACACTATCGCTTGGTGCCGCCAGATGAGATAACGGCTGAAGAACTAGAAGACTATCGCCGACATACGACGTGAATGATACATACTCCTGTTCAGCTACAACAACAGGCAAGGCAGGTGAAAACCGTGAACCAGGGACCCCAAACAATCTGGGTTGTCGTTCTGGTCGAGAGCGGCATCCCCATCTCAGCCGAAGCCTTTCAAAAGCAAGAGGATGCTATTCGCCGTGAGCAACAACTTCGAGAAGAAATGCGAGAAGCATACGACGAGGTCGGTCTATTCGAGACCACAATTGTCCTATGACGTGGTTCTTCAAGCTGTATAAACCTGACAGGTTCGCCTTTGGCGGAAACCTGTCAAGTCTGGGCCTGTTTACTAAATTTTGGTTATTGACGAGGGGACGCTGACCATCGGATGGGTCGGCCCGGCGCTGCTGAGGATTCTGATTGCGGCTTTCGGTTGGGCGGGCCGCGTGTTTGAGTGGCTGGGCACGCTGGCGACGTGGTTGTTTTCGGGGGAATGGAGAGGCGGGGGGGAGGTGTGAGTCAGAGGAAAGTCGCGCTAACGGCATCAGCCGCCGCGCGGTCACAGGCAAGGTACGCCAACCCACGAGCGGCGATACAACAGCCAAGTACCACTGTTCGCGGCGCGTGTAGGCGGTCGGCTGGAACGAGATGTTAGGCAGCACATTCATGCAGGCTTAATCTCAGCCTCAGTCTATCGTGTTGTTTCACGGGTTATACTGGTTCGCTTAATATCTGCAACTACATCATAGATGGACGTGGACACAAATCTCGCTTCCCAAAGGGATTTGACCAACCAAATTGCTGAAATGATACCAGCGATAATAAACATGGCTTTCCATGTTGCTGCATTGATGGAGAGAAAGTCTTGAAATGTCGTGGTGGGTAAGACAGCAATAACCGTTAGAAGAATCCCCAATGGAGTAAGCCATGCTCGCCGTTTTTCCATGCGAGATAGATGCTCAATAAGGCATAGCCGAACCTTGTCCTCTGTGATCATTATTATTTCTTGATCAATGTTCGAATAGACTTTAGACGTGCTCTGGACAACTTGACCAGCAAAGTCTCGAACGATCTGAGTTCGGTCTTCTACCTGAGGTTGCTCACCCATTGCCTTTATCCTTCTTCTCAGGCATCATCCCTAATATACCAAGCGCATGCTGGCTTAGGAAACCACACCTTGAGCATCCGATTACAACTGATGGAACAGTTGGCCCACCCAACACTATCGCGCCTACCTCTGTACTCATCGGTTGATTGAAATATCCCTCTAAAATAACGAAATTACGATTGCCACAGCGCGGACATGGTAAAGTGGCTCCTCTTTTTTCCAGTTCCATGATGATTTGTTTTTTTTGTTCCTGTGATAGCTCAGACACAGAAAACTCCTTCATATGAATGGTTTGAATAAGCTGCTGTCAGCACTGTTCTGTGGACAAGTACACAGCCGCCTAACGGGAACGGCGTCAGCCGTGCGCGGTCGCAGCGGACGGTGCTGCGTGAACCAGAACGACACAAGCGCCAACGACCCCGTGAGTACGGCGCGCGTGGCGCGTCGGCTCCGAACGAGATATCAAGCCACTTACTTCTGCAACCGCGTTCTACTATTCCCTACAAAGGCGTGTTCTTCGTAAATCGAATATTGATACGGATTACGTTCTTTGATGACTTCCATCAGGTCTTGTAGTGTGCCTTGACGAACACGATAATCCAACAACTGCTGAACCTTCTCGCTCTTACTCATTCCGCCACCAAACTTCTCGTTGTAGACGGGATAGAAACGGTCGAAGCATACGGTCATCAAATCATCATCGTCCAACGCTGTAACAAGTAATCGGCGAATCGCCTCAGTTGATGGACAGCGCGGCTGGTCGTTGGTATTCGGATGCTCTTTTTGTGTTTCTAATTGATACAAGATTAGGGCAACCCCTGCAATAGTCATGAGAACTCCAAGAAACAAAACACTATTAGCCCAAGTCTGGGGCCAAGAACTGTCATAACGATTCAGCGAGAGGTAACTCACTATGTCATGAGCATAATATGAAACTAGAGCAGGCCCTAGAGCGCAAATGGGCAGCCCCAGAACTATTAGAAGTATGCCAGGCACAAGGCGCACTTTAGAAAAAAGCTTCTCCATCTCTTTCTTTCACGGCGGCGCGCGCCCATCGCGGTAGAGAGGGCACGCGAAGCGCCCTGTCCTCTCACCGCACCCGGCATATCTGGCGGCGGGGCGGGCGGCTGTCCCGCCGACCGGAACTTGGGCCGCGCTAATTACAGCGAGTACACCGAGTTCAAGAACTTAGTCCTCCCATAATCTCTGGGATGCTGGTTAGTAGTCTGAGTCTGTTCCATTCCTCTGGAGTGGTGTCCTGTCCCCGTCCGATATCTTTGACAGTGATCCAGCCAGTTTCGGCTGAATAGAGTGGCGGTACTCTCCACTGTCACTCATCAGGCCATCCATTCGGGATGGCCTTT
>Ga0315268_10002235_pt1 | contig 22036 bp, 21 predicted proteins | sample C1_top_MG_FD_204535 | JGI IMG/M metagenome (GOLD analysis project Ga0315268, IMG submission 204535) | Sediment microbial communities from Yellowstone Lake, YNP, Wyoming, USA - C1_top | ecosystem: Environmental > Aquatic > Freshwater > Lake > Sediment | place: USA: Wyoming | collected 2017-08-01 | reverse complement strand
GCCGCGGGTCGATACGTAGGAGCACACCTATGTGTGTGCCCGATCGCGGGTCGACACGCAGGTCGACCCGTAGGGGCGGACCTGTGTGTCCGCCCGGCCGCGGGTCGACACGTAGGGGCGCACCTGTGTGTGCGCCCGATCGCGGGTCGATACGTAGGGGCGGACCTATGTGTCCGCCCGATCGCGGGTCGACACGTAGGTCGACCCCTACGGGATCCCCGAATCCATATGTCCGCCCGGCCGCGGGTCGATACGTAGGGGCGGACCTATGTGTCCGCCCGGCCGCGGGTCGACACGCAGGTCGACCCCTACGGGATCCCCGAATCCATATGTCCGCCCGGCCGCGGGTCGACCCGTAGGGGCGCACCTGTGTGTGCGCCCAATTGCGGGTCGACACGTAGGTCGACCCCTACGGGATCCCCGAATCCATATGTCCGCCCAATTGCGGGTCGACACGCAGGTCGACCTCTACGGGATCCCTGAATCCATATGTGCGCCCGGGCGCGGGTCGACCCGTAGGTCGACCCCTACGGGATCCCCGAATCCATATGTCCGCCCGGCCGCGGGTCGACACGCAGGTCGACCCCTACGGAGCCGCCCGATTGCAGGTCGATCCCTGCCTTTTGGATCGCCCCAGGATCTCGTGAACGCGGATCGTGTTACAATATTTCAACCACTCCAAAGGCTGTTCAAACTGCTCTGCATCCCGGCAAGAAAGAGGATCCCCTGCCCATGGCGGAAATCATTGAAACCACCAGCGCCGTCCAAGAGGAAATCGACCACAACTATCGCTTCAATTTTCTGGTCAATTCACTGGATGGAGCCAGCTACTGGTTTGGGGCAAGCTTCATTGCACCCGCCATCATCCTGCCCCTTTACGTCAGCCATTTCACCAGCAACCCGCTGATCATCGGCCTGATTCCCTTCCTCAGCACGGCTGGATTTCTCTTGCCGCAGCTTTTTGTGGCCAACTTTGTCGAGCGCGCCCCCCGCAAGAAGTGGTTTCCGGTCAACCTGGGCTTCTTCCTCGAGCGGCTGCCGGTGATGTTCCTGGCGCCCAGCGCCTATTTCCTGGCCATCCGCCAGCCCACCCTGGCCCTGCTCAGCTTCTTTTTGCTCTATGCCTGGTACGCGATCGGGGCGGGATTGATCATTGTGGGCTGGCAAGATTTGATCGCTAAAATCTTCCCGGTGGTCAAGCGCGGGCGTTTTTTGGGCATCACCAATTTCATCGGTAACGCCTCCGGCATCCTGGGAGCGCTGGCGGTGACCTTCGTGCTGCAAGAATTCACCTTTCCGCTTGGCTATGTCTTCGCCTTCTCGGCGGCTGCCATCCTGATTTTTATGTCCTGGTTCTTCCTCAGCCTGACCCGCGAGCCAGCCGTAGCCAGCAGCAAACCGGTCGTCTCTCAACTGGAATACCTGCGCTCCCTGCCGAATATCGTGCGCAAAGACCACAACTTCCTCAGGTACCTGCTTTCGTCGATTATCTTTTCGCTGAGCGGCATGGCGGGCGGTTTCTTGATCATCTACACCGCAAAGACCTGGAACCTGCCCGACTCTAAGGCCAGCGGGTTTGTGATTGCCATGCAGGTCGGGCAAGCTCTAGCAAACCTGTTCTTTGGCTTCCTGGCGGACCGCAAAGGCCACAAATTGAGCCTGGAAATCTGCATGCTGCTGAGCACGCTATCACTCGCGCTGGCGATCGTGGCGCCCCACCCAGATTGGTTCTACCCGATCTTTTTCTTGCGCGGCGCGGTCTTCGGCGGCACCTTCATCTCGGGAATTGCGATTGTCTACGAATTCACCGTGGCAGAGAACCGCCCAACCTACATCGGCCTGGCCAATACTGTCCCGGGCGTGGCCAGCGCGGCGGCGCCCTTGATCGGCGGGTGGCTGGCGGGAGTTGCCAGCTACCAGTGGATGTTCATCCTGGCGGCGATCATCGGAGCGATCGGCCTGGTCATGCTGCGCTTCACGGTGCGGGAACCCCGCAAGGTGGGCGCTTCCAATCTGCCTTCGGAGCCGCTGCCTGCCCAATAGGCCGGCCGGTGGCTGAACGGGGGAGAAGAACGTAACCACAGACACCTGCACTTGCAGCAGGTGCAAGTGTGAACGCTGAACTCTGAATCAATCTCGCAGCATGCGTTCCCTGGCCAGAATAAGCCGTAGGGGCGCAGCGAGATCATTCCTCCTGCCCATCAGCCAATCCGCCAGCTGCGCCCCATGGCAAGGCCAAATCCGTAGGGGCGGTGAAGAAAAGAACCACAGATTGGACGCAGATAAACGCGGATTCAATCTCTGTTGCGGGCCACTCTCAGAATGAGGTATAGCGACGTTCTGGCTGATGGGTGAGATGATCTATTTTGCTACGTCCCTACGGATATCATTCCTCGAATATCCTATAAAATGGTGTATTGAATATAGGTGTTCAATCAGTGGATGATTTCGACAACCAAAAGATAATCGCCTGGAACAAGGTGCGACGAAAGGATTCTAATTATGCAGATGGATCAGGATCGGATTCGAGCTATTATCAAGGCTGAGCATTCCTATTGGGGTGGGCCGGATATTCCCATCCGCAAAGATACTCGCTGGGGCCCTGGCATCTGGGATCTCATCGCCCAGGAGCTCTCACCGACCAGTCGCGTGCTCGACGTTGGCTGCGGGGCAAGTTCCCTTTTACTGGATCTCAGCACAAGCTTCCATACCGGCATCGGAGTCGATATTGATAACGAAGCGCTCCAGATAGCAGAAGAAGCGAAACGGGAGCAAGGCATCAAAAATGTCGATTTTCTCCTGCTGGATTTTCCACGCGAGATCGACCGGCTTCAGCCCGAGTCGTTCGATCTGGTGATATCCCTGCGCGGACCCATTGGCGACACAGATTTGCAGGTGCAGGCAGCTCACCACCTGCTTCGTCCCGACGGATTAATCTTCTGTGAGGAAATTGCCGAACTTCACGAAAAAGAAGTTGATAAAATATTTTTCACCGATGATTATCACAGTAGAAAGATCAAACCCCGGGTTAACGAGGTCAAAACGATGATGGAACGGAATGGCTTCGAGGTGCGCCTGGCAGCCGATAATTTCACAAAGTGGATTTATCCAGACATATATGCGTGGCTGCAATACCAATGCAACCTTTGGACATGGCTAGGTGGATCGCTGCCTGAGCCGGATGATCCCCGCATCGCCCTGTTTGCTGAACGGAATACAAATGTCAAAGGAGAGATCGAAATCACGCATCATGTCTGCTGGGTGGCGGGTGTGAAACAGTAAGGGGCGAGAACGGTACCGCAGACCCTGGCACTGCCCGCCACGAAGTCCTGGTCGTACTTCGCCAGGGGGGCAAGTGTGGAACACAGATAAAGGCAGATTCTAAAAAGACCTGCGCGTACTTGGCGGCTTCGCGGTTCAAACAGACGGGTGAGGTTATGCGAGACGGAGGATCTCCTCGCAATAGGCCTGGTGGGGCCGGATGGCCTGGTAGTTTCTTTCGAACCGCAAGCGGGGATGGATTTTGGTTAAAAACACCTGCACTGGCCGGTGATAGACCTTCCGGCAGATTGCGCGCGTATCGAGGCCCAGCTTCTGGCAGGCCTCTAAGGTCGGGCAGGGATTCCACCAGCGGGTGACCATCTTCTGGGCGGTCTGCTCGACCACTTCCCCATCCCGCGGGACCGAAAGCCCCAGGTAATTTTCATAGAACAGCCGGTAGCCATCCAGCAGCGGGTTAGCGGTTCTCTCCAGGTGGGGCAAATTCTGATCCAGCCAGGCCAGTCTCTTCTCGATGACACATCGCTCGAGACAGGCCAGGGCCTGCTCGATGCCGATTTCCCCAGCGACGGAGTAGACCAGCTGGAACAGTGAGACGGAATCGCTCCTTGGACTTTGATAGCACTGCCGGATGAGGGAACAGGGTTCTGGCATAGCGGGTGCGCTCCTTCGGGATGAATCTATAGAATGGACAACCTCACCAGGCTGCAAGCTCAGAGAGGAGCAGTTTATTATGGCCCAGCAGGCGCTCCTGCGGGTGGGAGTTTATTTTTGCGCCAGGTCCTTTAACTTAATTTTCTCAGCGCACTGCCGATAACAGGCGCTCGCTGTGCTGGCAAACCGCGGCAAAGCCGGCGGCCACCAGCCAGGAGCGATATTCCTCGAAGCTGTAGGCCCGGCCGCCTGAATTCGCCCATAAAATAAATGATAAAAAGCTGCTGCCCTGGTCGAGTTGGGCAGCCGCCATGGGGACATCCAATACCAGCACGCCACCAGGAGCAAGTGCTCTGCAAATGCGTCGGTAGAGATTGCAATTTTGCTGCTCGGTCAGGTAGTGGGTGATCTGGCCCAGCAAGCAGGCGTCATACTTTGCCTCACCCAACCCGGCGGAAAGCAGATCATCCGGCAAGAAATGCACCTGGGCCAGCACGCCCCAGCGCTCCGCGAGGTCACGGGCGACCTCTAAAACCAGCGGGGTATCCAGGCAGGTTACCTCGATACCAGGAGACTTGCGCGCCAGCACCAGGCTTTTGATGGCACAGCCGCAGGCGATATCCAGCAGGCGCAGGCGGGTGGTCTCCTCAGCGATGATCCCGGCTTTGGCCCACATCTCCAGGCTGCCCAGAATACGCACACTACGGTAGCTCTCGATCCAGGCATCCTGGGCAAAATGAATCTCCAGGTCAATATTGCGAGGCTGGCCACTGCGAATCGATTCCAGGACGCTGTTCCAGGGAGCCAGGCCGATGAAGTCCATGATCAAATTTCCGGCATAGGACTTCTTCCCGCGCACCAGGAAAGTGGCGGCTTCAGGAGACAGGGAATATTGCTCGCCATGCTTTGCCAGCACCTCTATGCTGGCAAGGTAATCCAGCAGGTGGCGGATGCCGACCTCGTCACATCGGCACGCCCGGGCAACGGTCTCAGCCTTCGCCGGGCCGGCTTCGAGGGGAGAGAAGACATCTAACGCCAGGGCGATGCGGATGATTTGGGGTGTGTAAACCCCGGTGTATAGATCGTAGATGCGATCTCCCTCGGGGGGATTATTTTGAATCATGGCGGCTCCTAGGCTTCGTCCGTTTGTTCGCCGGGCCACACGTACTGGCCAATCTTGCAATATTCCTGGAAACCCAGAGAACGGTAGACCCCGACGCCCATCTCAGACGCATGGAGAATGCCCACCGTGTATCCTTCCGCCCTGGCATCCTGCAGAGGTAGCGCGGTCATCAGCGCGCCAATTCCTTTTCGCCGCGCTTGAGGGATGGTTGAGACGTTGTAGATACCCGCACATCCCGCCGCCAGGGTGAGGAGTGAGGTTGCCACCGGTTTGCCCTCCAGCCAGCCCAGGTACGCACGGAAGGTGTTCGGGGCAACATGCGTCATCACCTCATGGAAAGCTTCTGCCACAAACTCCGGCATCCCGAAAGCGTCACTGCAAGCCTGGCTCCAATGTTTGAGAGTTGCGGGGTCTTTCGCCTGTCGAACGATCAATCCCCGAGGCACCGGTAAGCCTTTCGGTACTTTTGCCAATTCGACGGCCATCCCAGGCATGTGGGCTTCATGGATAAAGCCGTGCCTTTCCAGATGATCTCCCAAATCCGGCGGCTGGGTGGCCGGCCCGGTCCACCAGAGCAGGGGAACATGGTGTGATTTTGCCTGAGCGATCCGGTTCTGAATGGCGACTTCGACTTTATCTGGCGCAAGCCTGGCGCGCATGACACTGTTGAAAAGGGGGAAGGGAACGTCGCTGATGGCCCACAGGATATCGCTTTCATCATGGACTTCTATGCGCGGCCACTGGCCAAAAGCCAAAAGGGTGGAGAACAGGTTGTCCTCAATCGAAGAGATAAACAATTTATCCGAGATGATCCTCATAAGTCGTCGCTTTCTCGATCCCATCCCGCTTACGCGGGGTCTTCGACTATCTCGTCATTCCGAGGGCAGCCGGTCAAAATCCACCGAGCGAAAGGAAGCCACATGGCGGGCTGCCTGCTCTCCAAAACGCCCGGAATACTCAGCCAGCGCATCCTGGATGGCAGTTTGCCCGGCTTGTCCCAGTTCCTGAACGACCACTTTTTCCATGGTCGTAAGAAGATGCCCGACGTGGTAATCCCAGGGCATGACCGCTGATTCTGCTAGCCGGGATCTCTTCCTGCCAGCCCGAAGCAGGGAAACCAGGTTGGCGCCGTGATAGACAAACTCACAGGTTTCCGACCCATCCGGACGGGTCTTATGGACCTCCAGCCGAATATCCGGGCTGAAGCCGTGCGCCAGCGCCTGGTCGATCTCCTGGCAGTAAAAACGGCCATAGGAGACCAGCCCATTCTCCCGCCAGGCCCGGTACCACGGGCACTGATCCATGGCAACCCGAGCGTCCGGGGCTGCCGCGATGACCTTCATCTCGTGCTGGTTGCCCGGAGTGGCTTTCCATTCCCCGTAAGCGAGATAATTCGCCATGTTCAGCTTATCGCGGTTGGCGGTGGCGCGTAAGGCCATGCGCCGGCCGCGCTCGTTGCCATATTGCCGGACGGCTTTGCGGAGGATCGCCTCCCCCTGTGGTTGGCCGGCGGCTTCGATGACAGCGCTCGCGATCCAGCCGAACAACAGGGCGTGATGGGTCTCGGTAAAGTCTTGCTGCAAGCCTGGCTCAGTCATGGTTTCCTCGGATCACTGCAAGAATCGGGCGTCAAAAGAAGATCGGATTCAACGCCAGGGTACCAAGATATTATAGACTTCTTTGCGCCTGCGCGGTTCGAGCAGGTGCAAGCACGCTCAGGCGAAGTATCTCTTCTTCAAGGCAAACGCCACGTTCACCAGCCCGATCATCACCGGCACCTCCACCAACGGGCCGATGACCGCCGTGAAGGCCTGCCCGGAGGAGATACCGAACACCGCCACCGCCACGGCAATCGCCAGCTCGAAGTTGTTGCTGGCAGCGGTGAAGGAGAGGGTGGCGGTCTTGGGATAATCGGCCCCGGCCAGCTTTCCCATCATAAAACTGACCAGGAACATCACCACAAAATAGATCAACAACGGGATGGCGATCCGCACCACGTCGAGCGGGATGGTCAGGATCAGGTTGCCTTTCAGGCTGAACATGACGATGATGGTGAAAAGCAGAGCCACCAGGGTCAGCGGGCTGATCTTCGGCACAAACTGGCTGTGGTACCACTCCTTGCCCTTGATGCGCACCAGCACCAGGCGGGTGAGAAAGCCGGCGATGAAGGGGATGCCCAGGTAGATGAACACGCTGCGGGCAATCTCGCCGATGGTGATCTGGACGATGGCACCCTTCATCCCAAACCAGGTGGGCAGCAGCGTGATAAAAACGTAGGCATACAGGCTGTAGAAGAAGACCTGGAACAGGCTGTTGAAGGCCACCAGGCCAGCGGCGTATTCCGTATCTCCCTTGGCCAGCTCGTTCCAGACGATCACCATGGCGATGCAGCGCGCCAGGCCGATCAAGATCAGGCCGGCCATGTATTCGGGGCGGTCGCGCAGAAAGAGGATGGCCAGCAGGAACATCAAAATCGGCCCGACCACCCAGTTCTGCAGCAGCGAGAGGCCCAGCACCTTCCAGTTGCGGAAAACATCGCCCAGCTCCTCGTAGCGCACCTTGGCCAGGGGCGGGTACATCATCAGGATCAGGCCGATGGCGATGGGGATGTTGGTGGTGCCGACCGAGACAGCTTTGTTGAAACTCTCGACGGCGGTGGGGAACAGGAAGCCCAACCCCACGCCGAAGGCCATGGCCAGGAAGATCCACAGGGTCAGGTAGCGATCAAGGAAAGATAGCTTGCGAGTGACAGGCAGTGCAGCGGGAGTAGCAGTGTTTACAGTCATGTTATTCCTCTCATCAGTTATTTGCGCGCCGAAACCTGGGCGCTGTAGACCGGCACGCCGGCCGAAGACCCGGCGCTGGCGCTGCGCCGCACGGAGATCTCCCGGAATCCGGCCTGGCGAACCAGGTCCAGGTATTCCGGCTCGGGCAGCGCGCCGGAGACGCACTCGGCCCAGCCATAGAGCGAGGTGCGCACCAGGGGCGGCACCGCCCCGCCGAAGACAATATCGCTGACCTCCAGCCGCCCACCAGGTTTGAGGACGCGGAAGGCCTCGCGGAAGACACGCGCCTTATCCTCAGCCAGGTTGATGACGCAGTTGGAGAGGACGACATCCACCGAGTCATCGGGCAGGGGCAGTCGCTCGGCGTAGCCGTGGCGGAACCTGATGTTGGTGAAGCCGCCCTTTTTGGCCGCCCGGCGGGCGCGCTGCAGCATGGCAGGGGTCATATCCACGCCGATCACCTCGCCCTCCGGGCCCACCCGGCGCGCCGCCAGGAAGGCATCCATCCCGCCGCCGCTGCCGATATCCAGCACCACCTCGCCCGGGCGCAGGTTAGCCATGGCGATCGGGTTGCCGCAGCCAAGCGAGATTTCGGCCGCCTCCTGGGGAATGCTGGCCTTTTCGGCGGCGCTGTAGCCAGGGTTTAATTGGACCGCGCCAGCCTCCTCATCCTCCGGGGAGAGTTCACCAGGGGAGCAGCAATTGACATCGCTGCAACTGCAACTGGTGCTCGAACAGCAACTCTCCGCTCCCAGGGCGCGGGCGGCGTAGCTGGCCTGGACGTAATCGCGCGCTTCCACCCGCCGGGTGCCGGTGGCCAGGAAGATGCGGATGGCGGCCCGTTCGCCGGCCTGCTGCTGGCTGGCGGCCTGGCAGGATTGCCCGGTGCAATCCACGATGGTGTTGACCAGGGAGGCCTGGGCAAACCACTGGCGGATTTGGGCGCGGCTGAAGCCCAGCCAGAGATCGGCCATCTCGGCCTGCAACCAGGCCTGGGAGTGGGGTTCCAGGTCAGTGATGACCAGGCGCCCGGCCGGGCGCAGCACCCGCACCAGCTCCCGGATGGCGGCCAACGGGTCGGGGCAGTGATGCAGGACCATGTTGGCGAAGACGGTATCCAGGCTGGCATCCGGCAGGGGCAGCGCCAGGAGATCGGCCTGGTGGAACTCCAGGTTATCGAAGTGCGCCAGGTTCTGGCGGGCAACCTCCAGCATGGCGGGGGAGCTATCGATGACGTGCACTTTATGAACGAGCGGGGCCAGCCCGACCGTCATAAAGCCGCTGCCGGCGCCCACATCCGCCACGACCAGGCTGGGGTGGAGATAGGCCTTCTGGATGGCGTGCTGGCGCACCTCATCGCTGAAATAGCCGGAGCGCAGGGCATCCCACTGGCTGGCGACCCGGTCAAAATAGGGAGCAGAGGGGGTGGTGGTCACTTGGGTCTCCTTCATCGTAAAAAACCGATATTTTCAGCCTAAAAAAAAGCGCCACGCCGGGCGCCGGTTTACAGCTTGAAGGGCGGGCTGCAATCCGGGGCGCAATCTGGCAGCCAGCCATCGAGCTGCTCTTTGAGCCAGCGGATACCTTCCGGGTCGAGGCAGTAGCAGGTGGCGGGGCCTTCGATCTCGCCCTGGATCAGGCCGGCTTCGCGCAGCACCTTGAGATGCTGGCTGACGGTGGATTGCGCCAGGGGGGTGTTCTTGACGATCTCGTTGGTCATGCAGACCTGGTGCTCGGCCAGGAACTCGACGATCTGGAAGCGCAACGGGTTGCCGAGCGCCTTGAGCATGCGCGCCAGGCGCTGTTTATCAGAGGAGAGAGAGGCAGGCTTGGACACGGTCTATATCGTAATTTTACGATATAGACCGCGGCCCGTCAAGGTTTTAGACCTACCTACCCCCGGTGAAACCACAGATGGACGCAGAGACACACTCGATCCACCGCCTCCCGAAGTGACCCGATCAGATCCTATCCATAAAATGGATATAGAATCATCTCAGATCAGGTTGTTTCAGGAAAAAATACCGCCTTTCAAAGAATCGCTCCCACGAACTCGATTGGAAGGGAGCCGGATATGAACCCGGATTTGTGGAGAATACTTGCCGTCCTCGAAGGCATCCGTGCCAGGCTGCCAGGAGCGAAAGTCGAGCATACCCCCGGCCCAGAGATCCGGCGCGACATCGCATCCATGTTCGACGACCTGATGCCCGGGGCCAAGAAGGACGTGCAGACGCCCGAGCAGGCGGAGGCTGCCTTCCAGACAGCCGTAGCCACGGCGCGCCAGGCAGACCTGGCGGTGGTCCGCTGAAAAGCGAAGTCCCCCTGGCCTGGGCCTTTTGGACGATCTGCGAGTGAGCGAAGCGTGTCGGCTGCAACCGCGTGTTGGGCCGAAAAAATCTTTCAATTACTTCATGGCTTTGGTTGATTGCCGACTTCAGCATGGACGATAGAATAAATTCTCCCCACCCTGCGGCTTCGATTAGGGCCTGTGCAGTAAAGATGTGTGAGTTGATCAGCGCTCGCATCCACCACGCGAGTAAAACCTCTCTGCGTCAGATAATCCTCGATTTGGCCCTTCTCAAAACCAAAGACATCCTTCTCATCGGACAATCGCGACACTATGGCATATAAAAAATCGCGACGTATGATTGCCTGGCGGCCTGACACCTCTTGATACCTGAGTCGCCGGATGGTCTACCTCGAAAACTCTAACCACTCCTTGATCTAGCTCATTTCGATATGCCCTGGAATCCAGTCCAGCCCCCAGAATCACCAACTGGGCTATTCCAGATTTCAGGCATTCTTGGAGGTAATCATCGATATACCGACAACGATATACAATGCATGTCAGCCCGCCTTTGGTATGCCATTCGCCATACCAGGCAAACAGCTTCATCAGGAGATAGACCCATGGATCAATAAATCTACGAGCGAAAGGATCGTAGCAGATCCTTTCATCAGCAGGTTTCTCTGATTCGATTGCCCGAACAGCCGCAGCACCGATTGCAGTACCGCTTGCCTGTGTTTTTTTCATAATAGCCCCGCCTTAGATTTGGCTCTTTGGCTAATCTACTCATGGGCCCAACGGTCGGCGTCAGCGGCGAGGAGGAAGGAGCGCAGTGACTGAAGACGAGTCCACTGCAGCGTGTTGTCAGGCGGCGACCGGGGTAGATGTTGGGCCTCAGCTTACCCTGACTAAATCGACCGAGATCTCCACCGCCGGCGTCGTTCCTCTATTCTCAAGCCAGTGTGTGGTGTTCTTATCCTCGGGCCAGCCCACTCCCGGCCCGTACTCCTTAGCCACTCCATTTCGATAGTCAGTGATCGTTCCTTGCAGTATATAGACCATGCCCGGCCTGTCTTTATGGTCGTGAATCGGGCCGAAGACGCCTCCAGGTTCGAAGGTCACCAGACGCATTCGAAGTTGGCGCCCTGCCATGCCCTCGATTTCAGGGCCAAGGTCAAGCGCTGCTAGCAGCTTCACCGTGACACCTTTCGTCTCAGGTGCTGTCTGTTCATTTCCCATCGTGGTCTCCTTTCTGTACGCTCTGACCGCCCAACGGCCTGCGTATAACGCAACGTTGCGGTATATTTACTTATCCACAATACCCAAATTTTACTCGATATTCGCTAATATGATATCCAGGATCTCATCATGGCGAGACTGTTCCAACCCAGCAGGGTGCGTCGCGAAGCGTAGCGGAGTGGCATCAGGTGCAAGCGCGTGTTGGGCGGCCTACCTGTACTTACAGCGTGCATAACCAACGAGAAACTGATGCGATTTGAGTCGGATCATTCAAATTGGCAGCGTTTGTGAGCAGTCCCCTTTCCAGTTGACCCCATATCTCAATTGCCATTTTCTTCTCAATCGCTGCACCTATAAAGAAAGTATTCGGGGAATGTTTCGTTTTAGAAAATGCTTCACGGATACGGTCAAGGGCCGCTCGTGCAGTTTTCCAATGCTCGTCTGCGCCTGCGGGGTCTATTCCACCTTTGAGTTCGCCAAGAGTAATATACGACCTGGCCGATTTATACTCGGTGGCTTGCAACTCGTCGGGGCTGACGTCGAATAAGCACATATCCACGTTGTGCTTGACCAAAGGCACAGTCAAGTTGTAAATCAGGGTGCGTGGCTTGCCCTCGCTTTCCCAGCTCAATCCACGCAAAGATAACTCGATTTCTGAGTCATCATTAGTCATATCAGCCCACTGTCTGGTCTTGGAGTGTTGCCACCTATATCTGATGCCAGCAATCGTCAACGTTGAAATGATGGCGCGGGTAAGTTTTCTCTGCGCCAAGACGCCGCCAATGTTACGCATCGAACCGCCGAGCGCATCACCGCGCGTCAGCAGAAACCTGAACACCAGTTCTTCGACAAACTTTTCTCCCGCTGGCTCAAGGAAATTGTTGATGAGACCGTTGATGGCTTCTGCTTTATCTTCTGGCAGCAGATGAACAAGAGCTTTGTCAGATAATCCTGCCGCCGTGAGGAGACCTGATTCTATGCCCTGGATGGTCAGCAAGCCAGCAGGAGTTCTGGCTCTTGATGCAGCTTCTTGTAATGCTCTTGCTTCGGCGACGTAAGGTGTAGCACGACGGTTCTTTTCAAGCGCAAGCGCGACAAAGCCTGCACGCGTGGTCTCATAGGTCGTTACGAGGTCATCGCTGGATCGAAGATGGTTTCGGTAAGGGCGCGAGGGCATTACAATTTTCTCCAAACATAAACACACTTGCGCAGTGCTTCGCGCCCATGCTCTCCCATCTGCTGGCTGCTGTTGCCTTTGCCGTTTGGCAAAACGAGGATATGTTCGACACAAAGGCCCAGTTTCTCGGCAATATCAGAGAGTATCATATCCACTGAAACGCTTGCCCCTGCATAGCGAACATTATCATTGACCATGAACAACAGCGCGTTCGGTTTCAGAACGCGCGCACACTCCGCGATGACACAAGCCATCTCATAAAAATAGCCCCTGACCATTCTAGGGATGCCATTATTGTTCAAAGCGCCTTGCGCTTTCTGGTCTTCCAGATATTTCAGAATGGCTTGTAACAGTTCCTGCTCATCAGCAGCAGCCAACGCCGTTGTCCATCGCGGATTGATTCTCAACAGGTCTTTTGCGCGGTTTTCCACCGTGCAACTGAGCATCTCTTGGCGGAGTTTCACCAGCCCTTGTTCATCAGTGCCCAGCAGCGCCAGTTCCAATGCATACGTGCGCGTGTAATCATAACGGTTACAGTAGGGCGGAGAGGTCATAATGGCATCGTATGTATCATTGGGTAACTGAGGCAATATGTGAAGGCACGAGCCATCATACAAACGAATTTCGCCCTGAAGTTTCTCCACAGGTAATAAGCTTGCTTGGTGCGTGGGTGAGACATCCGCTAGAATTTCGTTGATTTTTTCGCAAATGGCCTGTTCGAAACTTGGAATTTCATCCTTCTCAAAAATCTTCTTGCCATGTGTGCGCCCAGACCGATAGTCCCACCGAAGGTATTGCCCATCCTTGCGAGTAAAACTTATAGACTCCAGAACGCAGAGTAAAGCAAAACGCAAGACAGACTGAACCCTACTATTTTCTTGTTGGCATGCGCCCAAATATCTCTCAATGGCTTCTTTCGTTTTTTCGGGATACGCTACTTGTGTGATTCGTAGCTCTGGCAAGGGAACGCTCCATTCTGATTGCTCCCAAACTCTCAGCGCCGACCACTGGCGTAATCTCTCAAAATCTTCGAACGTAAACTCTGCATCCAGGATTTCTTTGGCTGTAATAATCTCGTGACCAATGGGTAATACTTCGACACCATCTGCGTTTATCCCCATTGCGCTTGCTGCAAACAAAGCCGTTCCACTGCCCGCGAAAGGGTCCAGGATTCTGCCTGCAGCAATTCCATACTTGTGAAATAGATGCTCCACTAAAGAAGCAGAGAATGCTTCCTTGAACTTGTACCAGCGATAAATGGGCCTGGTTTTATTTGCCTGAAAACTAACTAGGGAGCGGGAGAGTGAGGGCTGAAGAATAAATCTACTTTTGAACCGCTGAAATAACTGCTTATCGAGACGGTCTATCTTGCTAAGGGCCGTACTTTGTTTGCTGGCCAAAGTATCTGAGACGTTGACTGGATTTAGCACCACTTTGCACTCCAAATTTCCAGCAGTTGAGACAAGTATACAGCACAATTGGGCAATGCGCCTAACCGCTTACCACAAGTTACCCAGATATTCGGCTTTGGGATAGAATAGGCCGCCCAACTACTGCGTATAACGCAACGTTGCGGTATATTTACTTATCCACAATACCTAAATTTTACTCGATATTCGCTAATATGATATCCAGGATCTCATCATGGCGAGACTGTTCTAACCCAGCAGGGTGCGTCGCGACGCACCCTACTACGGCTCGCCTAAAGTCAAATTATTTTCAGCCAATCACAGTCGTCGAGGTGATACGAAGTTAAACTTCACAGATGATGAGTAACATTTATTGAGAGATATTTGCCTGAAAAATGCTTTGCAGAACCGGTAGAAGGATATAAAATGACGAGGACCCATCGCGAATTCTCTCGATCCTGCACAAAAACCACTAATTCGGTCACAAGAAGGGTCTATGAACTCCGCAACCTCGTCCCCTCGCGTACGGCTCTCTTATATCGACTGGCTCCGATTTATCGTCGTGCTGTCCCTCGCCCCGTTTCACGCGGCCATCAGCTTCACCGGTATGGGTTCAGTGTACGTCTACGATACCCCCGTCCGCAATATTCTTTTGGCTGGCCGCACGCCGGTCAATATGGGTCCGAGCGCTCTCATGTATTTTACCGTCTTTATGGACAACTGGTTCATGAACCTGCTCTTTTTCGTTTCGGGGATTGGCGCCACTTTCTCGCTCCGCAAAAGAAGTGGAGCTCAATTCATGGGAGAACGCTGCAACCGGTTGCTGCTTCCGTTCCTGCTCGGTACCCTGCTGGTAGTATCGGTCCAAACGTGGTTGGGAGCGCTTTCCTTCGGCAGGTTTTCGGGCAGCTTCTTTGTCTTTTTCCCGTTGTTCTTCAGCGGCGGGAACTTCAACATGGGGCATCTCTGGTTTCTGCTCTACCTCTTTGTCTTCTCCGCGCTGGCGCTGCCGCTGTTCCTTTCCATCCGGCAAAAGGGTGAAGGTTCCCGCTTCCTTTCCGTCGAACGTCGTTGTGCTGCGATGCCATGGCTCCTGCTCCCCGCGCTTTAGACGGGCCTTCTGGAAACGCTTTTCCGGCCGGGATGGCCGGGATCTTTCAATCTCTATAACGACTGGGCCGTCTTTACCATAAACTTATCCTTCTTCCTTGCGGGATACATCGCAGGGTCTGTGCCGGAGCTGCTGCAAGCCATCGAGAAACACAGGCGGGCCGCCTTGATTCTCGGAGTTGCCGCCTTCCTTGCCCGGCTTGCAACCTACGGAGTGGTCGCTGTTCCTGACGGCTACAACGCAGCCAACATCGTCACGCAAGCGTTTCGGGGCATCGCCGCCTACGGGCTCGTCACGGCCGCCATGGGCTACGGACAACACTACTTGAACCGGCCAGGCAGACTGCTGGGTATCGCCCGCGACCTCTCCTTTCCCCTCTACATCCTCCACTACGTACCACTCACTGCGGCGACATACCTGCTCTTGAACAGTGGCCTATCCATCTGGATCCGATGGATCCTCGCCGTGGCTGCGTCGTGGAGTTTCGTAGCGTTGTTTACATTCCTGGCGCGGTTCGTGCCACCGGTCAGAGACTTCTTCAGCATACGGCAACCCGCAGTCAAAACGCCGTGTAAACCTGGCACCTGATTGCCGTATCCAGCACCGGTCCGACTGGCAATCGATGATCATCGCCGGAGGTTTGGCGGCTCGTCCGGCTGTTTGTCGCACAGCTTTCTGTACTTGCTCGTTGATCTCCTCCCACAGGCCGTACAAACGAAACTGCCGAAAGTAGTGGTACACCGTTTTCCATTTGGGAATGCTACTCTCTTCCAACTCTTATAGAAATCTGGTTCACCCACCCCAGTCAATATTCGTTTCGATTCGTTTTTTCGCGGAACCAATCCTGCTTCCCTACCCTCCCCCGCTTTATCCTTTCTGCCAGACGTTGCTTCGTAGTTCATTCTGACCATGCGCTTCATCTCTTACTTTGAGAAAGTCCTATATGCGCGGCTCTCCACCGATGAAAGTGAAGCGGTTTTCGATGTAGAATAGGATGATGCTTGAAATTCGCCAGTCGCGATAAGAGAACACAATCGCCATGTTAGAAATGCCCATTCTCCAAACGGCGCGCCTCCTGATCCGCCCTTTTGCGATGGAAGACCTGCCGGAAGCTCACCGCCTGTTCTACGCCATTTTCCCCTCTCACCAGCGGCAGGGCTATGCCTCCGAGGCGGCGCAGGCGCTGGTGGATTATGCCTTCCAATCCCTGGGCCTGAGACGGGCGGTAGCCACGACCGCCTACGACAATCTCACCTCGCAGGGCGTGATGCGCAAGCTGGGCATGTGCATCGAGAAGAGTCCACTGCCGGAGCCGCCCTGGCTGCAGGTGGTGGGGGTGATCGAGAACCCATCCTCCGGGGAGGAATGATCATGCGTACCAAACGGTTTGCCTTGCTTCTAGCGATGGGATTGCTCCTATCGGCCTGTCTTATCAGCCAGCCTCAAATTTCCACGGTCGAAGTGACCCGCGTGGTGCGAGAGACGGAAATCGTCACGGTCGAAGTGACCCAAATCGTTCAACAGATCCAGTTCGCCACCGTCGAGGTGACCCATATCGCGCCAGAGACCCCCCTCGCCACACCGACCTTCCAGCCCGGGCTGGTCACGGATATCCTCAAAAGTGTCGCTCTGCACGTCCCGCGGGCGCACCACACAGCCACGCTCCTCCCGGATGGCAGAATCCTGCTGGTGGGCGGCAGCCAAAGCTCGAATGAACACCTGGTTGAGGTGGAGATTTTCGACCCGGCGAGCGGTTCGATCACTCAGGTGGCTCCGTTGCACACCGCCCGCCGCGATCACTCCGCCACCTTGCTCCTGGATGGCCGGGTGCTGGTGGTCGGCGGCTCCAGCCAGCCGCGGCAGTGGCTGGAGGATGCGGAGCTTTACAACCCGGCGGAAGACACCTGGATGGTAGTGCCACCACTTTACTCGCATGGCGTGCAACACACGGCGACCCTGATGAAAGATGGCCGCGTCCTGGTGGTTGGGGGCTGTATTGACAGCGGAGTCTGCACCGATCGGGTCGAGATTTTCGATCCGCAGACCAATTCCTGGGCTGAGGCAAGCCCATTGGAATCCAGCCGAGCCTCGCATAGCGCAGTGCTGCTGGAGGATGGGCGGGTGCTGGTGGCAGGCGGCGGGGGTGGGGAGAGCGGTGCCCCGGCAGGTGGCGACGCGCTGCTCTATGATCCACAGACGAACACCTGGAAAGCCACGGGAGCGATGGTCATCCCCCGTGTTTTTGCCCAATCGGTGCGGCTCACCGATGGGCGCGTGCTGGCGGTGGGGGGTAGAACCCTGGATACTGAGCCAGTTCAAACGGTGTTGAACGGGGCGGAGCTTTTCGACCCGGCAACGAATACCTGGACGGCGGTTTCCTCTCTCCGGGAGCCGCGCATGGGGTTTGCGCTGCTGCTGCGGGCGGATGGCCAGGTGCTGGCGATCGGCGGGACGCGCGAATATTCTGAAGAGGAATGGACAGCCCGCTCATTGATCCGCGAGATCGAGAGCTATGATCCGGCGTTGAACCACTGGCATGTCGTCGGCCGGCTTCCGCAGGCAGTGGCTTATGCCACTACAACCCTCCTGCCAGATGGCCGGTTGTGGGTGGCGGGGGGGCAGGGCGGAAAATCGAGCGCCGCATATTGGGCAGATACCTGGATGATTACCCCTTAGCAGCAGGGGTAGGCAACCACAGATTCATGCAGATGAACGCGGTTTCAGTCTCCGTTGGAGGCCCATCCAAGGTAGCGGTAGGTGGAAGTGCTACGATACCGTATTTCGGGCTTCGCCAACCCGCCTGGCCCAGTCTGCGGCCCGCTCCAGCTCGCCATCTTTCAATGGGCCTTCCGAAGCTTTGACGTAGAACCCTTCCGGCTCCACCACCAGGTCGCCGCCTTTTTTCTTGAGCTGCTCGGCGATGGGTTTGGCGGCATACCCGGCAAAATTTATGAAAAAGCGCAAGATGGGGGATTTGATGTCGCTGGTGGCAATCCGGGTGTCAAAGGCAGCCACCCTGACGCCCTTGAGAGCGGCAGGGGCGATGCTTTTCAGAAATTTGAGGGTGGCTTCTGAGGGTCTGAAGCCGCGAGTGGGCGAGCCGACGATCAAAAGTTCCAGGCCGGTGAGCTGTTCCGGCGTCACGGTATTGACCCGCAGCGTGGCGACATCCTGCGGGGAACCCAGGGCGCTGCCGATGGCCTGGGCGATTTTCTCTGTGTTGCCAAAAAACGAATCGTAAGCAATCAAGACTTTCATCGAGGTGCACCTCCGGATCTCGTCCTGTGGACTTGAACTATTATACACCGGCGCGGCGGGATGCATTTGGAAGGCAATGGGGCGAAGCGAGGGCATGAATGGATCCGCAGGATGGATCGATCTTGCTTCGCCCCTCCGGTGGGCCGGATGGGTGGGGAGGGGCGCGGCGAGATCGCCCCTCCGGCACCCCAACAGAATGGGGATATAATAGGCAGGTTGCCGCGAGGTTCATCATGGATACCATCGAAGAGAGATTAGAGCTTCCTATTGTGCCACCTGCCCAGGACGCCCTCGAAAAACCTGCTGAGGGTGAATTTCACACCGCCGAGGTGGTCACCGTGGCGGCGGCGCACGGCGCAAACGACACCTACTTTGCCTACCTTCCCACCCTCCTGCCCCTGCTGATCCAAAACCTGGCCCTGAATACCACGCAGGCCGGCTTGCTCTCGGCTTTCAACCAGATCCCCAACCTGCTGCAGCCCGTCATCGGCCACCTGGCCGACCGCAAGAATATGAAGATGCTGGTCGTGCTGGCACCGGCGATTTCCGGTTTGCTCCTCACCCTGGTGGGGGTGATGCCCAGTTTCGGCCTGGCAGCCATCCTGCTGCTGCTGGCCGGCTTCAGCACGGCTGGCTTCCACTCCATTGCGCCCGCCATGGTGAGCGCACGCGCCGGCCGCCAGGTGGGGCGGGGGATGGGATTCTTCATGGTGGGAGGTGAGCTGGGCTTCGGCATCGGCCCGCTGGTGGTGGTGGCGACAATTGGCTACCTGACCATCAGGGGCCTGCCCTGGCTGATGAGCCTGGGGATACTGGCCTCGCTCATCCTCTATTTCCGCCTGAAGAACGTCTCCACCGTGCGTCCGGCCCAGTCGGAGGCCAGCCTGCCCGTCCGGCAGGCGCTGGCGCAGATGAAAGGGTTGATGCTGCCCATCGTGGCGATCCTCTTCACCACCGGCTTTCTGAACGCCAACATCGTCAACTACCTGCCCACCTTCATGTCAGGTGAAGGGATGGCCTTTGCCCTGGCGGGCGCCTCGCTTTCGGTGGTGGAGCTGGCTGGGACACTGGGGGTGCTCTGGATGGGGTTGGTCAGCGACCGCCTGGGGCAGCGCGCCATCGCACTCTGGGGGACGGTGGCTTCAGCCATCTTTTCGCTGGGATTTCTGCTGGCCCACGGTTGGCTGCAAATGATCCTGCTGATGGGGATCGGCCTGACGGCGTTCATCGCCAACCCGGCCTACCTGGCGATGATCCAGGCGCGCTTCACGAGCAACCGCTCGCTGGCCAATGGGGTGTATATGTCCAGCAGCTTTGTGCTGCGCTCGATCGTGGTGGTGATCGTGGGGATGCTGGCGGACCGCTTCGGAATGCGCGCCGTTTTCACCGGCAGCGCCCTGGCGGCGCTGCTTTCGGCTCCGATCATCCTGTTGCTGCCCAAGAGATAAAGAGGAAGAAAAGGGCACGGCCAAAGCGGCTTTCGACTAGCAATTGCCGTACCAGGTGGTGCGATTGCAGGGCGCGATGCTGCCCGATTCAGAGGAGACAAGACCCAGGCGCTTCAGATTTAGGTCTGGGCACTGCACCAGCGCAGGGCGTTGAGCAGCAAAGCCTGGAAAGAGGGATGCAGCCAGACCTCCAGGTTGTGGCCGGGGGTCAGCGCACAAACCCGACCCTTTCCCTCGGCACGCGTCCAGCCGCCCGGCTGAGAGCCATGCTGCGAGGTGGTGGTCAGAAACACATCGGCCTGGGGGTCATCCAGGTCCACGAAGTAATGCTCATCGGTGAGGGTGAAGGCGGCCGCGCCCTGGGTGAGCGGGTGGCCGGATTGGGGCGTGGCGATCACCGGGCACTGCGGCGGGTGCTGGGTGAAGGCGCCCCCCATCAAGGCGCGCAGGCTGAGCGCCTCCTGGTAGCCAGCCAGGCCAGAATGCACCACCAGCAGGCCATTCCCCTGGCAGACGTACTCTTTGAAAGCCCGCTCGATCTCCCCCGTGACCCAGGGGGCCTGGTCAGAGGAAGAGACGTTGTTCGATTTAGCAATCACTGCCAGGGGGTAGCCGGCCATCCCCGCAGCAGTCCAGTCGTGGGCATTCTCAAGGCAGTCAAATTCGAAACCACAATGACCCAGAGCGTCCAGACCTTGCCTGGGGGTAGCGGCGGGGTGCCAAAAATCATCGCAAAGAACGAGAACGCGCATGGGGAACTCCTTTATTCTTCTGTTTGAACCGCGAAGGCGCCAAGTCCGCAAAGAATCTTTATGATTTCTTAGCGATCTTCGCGCCTTGGCGGTGCGGTAGGGGTACGATCTAGGGCGTGAAATCAAATGCCTGGATGATCACCTCGACCTCCTGCCCGTCGGAGGGCGGGCTGCCATTCATCAACCAGAGATTGATGCGGGCATTCCCGTTACCGGGCGGGGGATTATCGCTGCCAGTATAGGTCCAGGTCTGCAGGGGCTGGCTATCTTGAACGCTGGCGAAATCCACCTGGCTGGCCTGCCAATCGAAAGAATGTGTAGAAACGCCAGCGGAGAGCGTGATGGGGAAGCGATGGAGGTTCCCGGGATGGTCCCAGGGCTGGATCACATACTGGGCATTCTCATTCCCGGCTGCGCCCCAGCGAGAGAACTCGATATCCAGCTCGCGATAGTTATATTCCGGGGCGTTGTCATCCCAGGTGAACAGGCCCAGGACGGCGTTCTGATCCAGCAGGTCGGCCCGGCTGGCCAGGGAGAAGGTGTATTTGCCGTAGCCCAGGGGCTCGGTGGTGATGACCTCGCTGCAAAGCCAGCGATCGCCCTGGTGGGTGATTTTGAGGTGCAGCCGGCCGGCAGCATCCACCCAGACATTGAATGGGTCGGCGGAGAAGTAGTTGGGGCCGGGGCCGACGGGAACCGGGCTGGACTTGACATTCCAGGTGCGGCCCGAGAACTGGATAGTTTTGGAGGAACAGGTTCGAGTGATCATGGCATAGGAGAGAGCGTTGGAATAGAGCTCGGCGGGGAGGATCGGCTCACCATGCATTAAGGGTGGTGAGTAGGATATGGGGATCAGGAAGGCGGCGATTTGGGTGGCATAGGCGTCATTTTTGCCGGTGGTGATGTCGGTGATCCAGGTGCCATCGCTCTTGATCGGGGTCGATGGGCTGGCCCAGTAGGGTTTGTTATACCACCCGGAGACGAAAATATAGACCGCCACTTTGTACTCGGAGGGCAGGGCGCAGGATACCTTGCCGCGCAGGTTCTCGGTGCTGCCGCAATCCGGCACATGGGTCAGGTGGATGGTGGGAGAACATTGCTGGCGGATGACCAGGGGCAGGTAGAGGATTGGGTCCAGGGATACGCCGATCTCTTTGGAAGGCGGGTTGGCCCTCGCCATGCCCGGCGGAGAGAGCTGGCCGGATAGCCAGGCGACTGCCAGGAAGATGGCCAGGGTCCAGGATGGTGCGAACAAACGGGTTGTGTGTGCTTTCATCCTAAGAACCTCCTCAGGACTTACCCTACCTTTCCCTGACCCCACCTCTCTCCTACCCTCCCCTGACCCCGCTAAAGCGGGGCGCTTCGCGGGGGGAGGGAATCTGCTCTCTTTCCTTTAGGGAGGGGTAGGGGGTAGGTCTCACACCACCAGGTACCAGCCGAGCAGGTAGATCAGGCCGTTGAAGAGGGCGTGGGCCAGCATGGCGGGGGCCAGGCGGCCGGTGCGGAGGACCAG
>Ga0315268_10002234_pt1 | contig 22037 bp, 22 predicted proteins | sample C1_top_MG_FD_204535 | JGI IMG/M metagenome (GOLD analysis project Ga0315268, IMG submission 204535) | Sediment microbial communities from Yellowstone Lake, YNP, Wyoming, USA - C1_top | ecosystem: Environmental > Aquatic > Freshwater > Lake > Sediment | place: USA: Wyoming | collected 2017-08-01 | reverse complement strand
CCGACTGGGATACGTGGATAGAAAATCCTCATAGCGTTCCAGTTCCGCGCTCGTCCACTTCTTTTGCGGCAGAAACAGCGCCGGTCGCTGTGGCAGCGTGGCCTCGCTGGAGAACGTGACAGCGCACGCAGTGAACTTCGCCGCTGGCGGCAGCCCATGCGGCGCTGCCGTTCGCTGCAGGTGTGATGAGCTGCCCTCAGAGTACAAAACCTGCCAGCCCCCCCGGTCGGCCGGGTCTGCACCAAACACTTGCTGCTGCGCGTCATAGAAGAAATACAGCATCCCGGAACGAGGCAGTACATGAGCGGCGTCATAGGGGCTCACATCCGCCAGGCGTATTTGGGCAACAAAGGCCAGCGGGTCTCCTTTCCATGCCGGCCACGCCGTCCCCTGGGGCAGATCAGGCAGACCGCCCAGCTTGGATGATCCGACAGGCATTTGGGCTTCGCCAGCCACGTGGCTGGTGATGCGGATGGATTCCTGCAAGAGCTGTTCGATGTCGGGGGCTATCCGCGCCAGTTCTGCTTTCGGGAGCCTGCTAAGAATGTCGGCTCTGCTCATAACCCTCCTCTACAACGGGGCGCGCAAGCGCCCTCCCTTCTCCCTCGTAGAAGGGCTGAGAATGAAGGTCACCTGTCACTTGTTTGCGAGGCACACCACTACGAGTTAGGTCGCGTCTCTGGTCATGATGACAGCCACGACCACATAAGCTTCGCCAACTGGTATGACAGGGATAATCTGAAACGAATCTATGCGCTCTACAATTGCTCCGCCTTCAATGGCGTTTCCGCCAAGTTGCTCCATCCATTCGGCGGCGGCTGTCACTGTATTGAATAGTTTATGAACAACATGTTGCTTCATTTTTACCCCCTTTGATCGCAAATAACGGCGACTGCCTGACTTGCTAGTCTCGTACCTTGAACTCGACCCACAGTGGATAGTGGTCCGAGATATGCCAAGAGAGTTGCTGCTTGGTCAGATTCCTTGACTTGATCGCCACCTGCGTGAAATCAAAGCTTCCCCCACGCGAGTACTGGAGCGACAGCGCCGGGAGATTGTTCTTGCCAGTGAACCAAGCAATCTGGTCATAGAATTTATCGAGGTCCGGCTTGTTGGGGTCGCTAAAGATGGTCCGAGGCACCTTGTTCAGGTCTTGTGGACTGAACAGGCCGGTCGAGGTAAAAGCCTGGTAAAGCATGTCGTCCCGGCGGTCAATGTTAAAGTCACCCAGGACGATCAGGTTATGCCCCCACGTGTTGATCTCGGCGGCCCAACCGGCCAGCCACTGGGCAATCGCCTTTAGCTCGGCAACGCGCTCCTCGGCCTGTGTTCCATAGAACACGTGCAGGGTGAGCAGGATGAAGGTTTTTCCGGCCGAGCGGAAGCTGACGGCGTACGGCGTGCGAGCAAACTGCTTGGTGAGCGCGTCCGGGGCGATAGGCCCCAGCTTTTCTTCCGGGACGACCAGCTCACACGCCAAACCGGAGAGCATTGCCCGGCGGGTATCGAACAAGAACGCCAGGCGCTCGTCGTTGCCCCGCTTGCCGGCGGTGACGTCCGTCATCGTAAAGCCCCAGTTTGGCCCGAGCACTTTAAGCATGTGACGCAGCGATTTGAGGTCGTCTCGCACTTCTTGGAGTGCGATGACATCAAAGCGAGAGATAATCTCTGCGATGCAGAGCGGGGATTGCAGGTCGCGCCTGGGGCTGTCGTCTTCACTGGACTGCCACTTTTCGGTCAGGCCGCCAAAGGCGCGCAGGTTCCAGGTAGCGATCAGCAGGTTGCGGTCCAAAGTCTTGGGAGGGATTTCCTTATCCAGGGAAGTACGAAGCACACCTAGTTCATCCTGAATCGCTTGGGGTGGTTGATCTATGGTGTCAGGCATTATATCGTCTCCTTTCCGGCGTGCACTGGCCAACTATTCTTTTTGTCTACATCCTCCTGCAAAAGTATAGGCGCAAACCGGTGAATGGTCAAACCGGGGAGCACCGAGCCGCGGGATTTCTTCTGCGGCTCACCATCTGATACTCGTCCGTGCCGTTCTGTGGTATCATGTTTCCAGGAGCATGATATGGCCCACCCCATCCTTGACCAACCGCAAATACAGCGCGTGCTATTCTACCCCCGGCAAGATGACGAACTCGACCTGCGTGTGCCGGGCGCGCGCCGGGTCGCCGTCAAAGTCGAGCCGGGCATCCACACCGGCGGGCGAGTATACCCGGCCGCTCCTGATGCGCCGCTGATCCTGTTCTTTCACGGCAACGGCGAAATTGCTGCGGATTACGACGATATTGCGCTAGCGTACACCCGACTGGGTATCAGCTTACTGGTGATGGACTATCGCGGCTATGGGACCAGCGACGGTGAGCCGGCTGCCAGCCACCTCCTTGCAGATGCGGTGGCGGCGTTTGAAGCAACAGGGCGAATCTGCGCGGAGAACGGACTGTCTCCTACGCGGCTGTATGCGATGGGACGCTCGCTGGGGAGCACGGCGGCAATCGAGGTGGCTGTGCGCGCTGGGGAGCGCATAGCCGGGCTGATTATCGAGAGCGGTTTTGCAGACACGTTTGCTCTGCTAGCGCGCCTGGGAGCGCCAGTGCAGGGAGCAGACGAAGACCGGGACGGGTTCGGCAACGCAGCCAAAATCGCCAGCATCACAACACGCACGCTGATCATCCACGGCCAGGTGGATTTGCTGATTCCGGCCTCGGATGCGCGGGAGCTTTACCGCCGGAGTGCGGCGCCCGACAAGCAGTTGGTGCTGATCCCGGACGCCGGACACAACGATCTGATGTGGGTCGGCATGACGCAGTATATGGAGGCCGTCAGAGCCTTTGTCAAAAGTGAGGTAAAGGATACGCTATGATGGATTATGACCTCGTGCTGGCGAACGGCAAAATATTGGACGGCTGCGGGAATCCCTGGTTCTGGGGCGACCTTGCTATCGGGCAAGGTCGAATTGTGCAGGTGGCTCCGCCTGGCACGCTGCACGGGCGGGCAGTCATTCACGTGGATGGCCGGTACGTCGCGCCTGGCTTTATTGATGTTCACACTCACTCTGATCTATCTATCCTCGTGAACCGCCGTGCAGAAAGCGCCGTCCGGCAAGGCGTCACAACTCACGTCGTCGGCAACTGTGGCATGTCTCCAGCCCCGGTGAATAAAGCGCATCTCGCCGACATGCGCCAGTACTGGGAACGCATCTCGGATCAGCCCGAGGTCACGTGGGAATGGCAGACATTCGGCGAGTATCTGCAAGCCTTGCAAAGCGGCGGGCTGGCGATCAACATCGCTGCGCTGGCGGGACACGCGGCGCTGCGCATCGCCGTCATGGGTTTGGACGACCGCGCCCCCACGCCCTCCGAATTTGATCAGATGAGGGCATTACTCGCCGAAGCGATGGAGGCGGGAGCGTTCGGACTCTCCACCGGTCTAGTTTATCCGCCGGGCTGTTTTGCCAGCACGGAAGAAATCATTGACTTGTGCAAGGTCGTCGCACGTTATCATGGGTTGTATGCCTCGCACATTCGCGGAGAGCGCGAGACGATTCTCAATGCAGTCGCAGAAGCGATTCGCATTGGGCGAGAGGCAGGCGTGCCCGTGCAAATCTCGCACAATGCACCCAAGTTCGGCGCACCGTGCGATGCTACGGTCAACCTGCGCTTGGTGGAAGAAGCGCGAGTGCGCGGTCAGGACGTGACGGTGGACAACGACGTTCACACCGACCTAGCGCCTGCGTTGACCGGCGGCCTACCCCAGCACATCCAGGATCATCCTGTGGCCGAAATCGCGGCCATGTTGAAGGACCCCGATACCCGCCAGAAGATTCGAGAAGAAATCATCCTGGACCAGCGGCCCGCCTTTGGCCCGGCCGGGCTTTTGAAACACGGTCAGTGGCACCGTATCACGCTCTTGCACGCCCCTAAAACTCCCCATGCCATCGGCAAGACCATCGCAGCTCTAGCCGACGAACAAAGCTGCGATCCTTTTGACGTTTACTTTGACCTGATCGTCGCCAACGGCCACGAAGCCGAAGCGATCTTTGACTATATTGACGAGGCCAACATCCGCATCCTGCTCCAGCACCCGGCGGTGATGAACTTCTCCGACGGCGAGGCCTTGGCGCCCTATGGCTTTCTCAACGACCCGCCCCCCTACTCTCCTTGCAGCTATGGCGAGTTCCCTGGTGTCTTGGAGCGCTACGTGCGAGACAAACCGGTGCTGACCCTCCAGGAGGCTATCCGCAAGATGACATCCTTTCCCGCCCAACGGTTCGGGCTGATGGATCGCGGCATGCTGCGGCCTGGCGCCTGGGCCGACGTCGTCGTGTTCGACCTGGAACGCATCCACGACCGGGCGACGAATCTTTACCCGCACACTTATCCCTTCGAGAACTATCCACATAACTACCCGGAGGGAATTGACTATGTGCTAGTGAATGGGGTCGTGGTCATTGATAGAGGGCAACACACCGGCGCTCTGGCGGGTCTGGTATTGAGAAAAAGCCCTTAATATCAAAAAAGGCCAGGCAATTGCCCTGGCCTCTCGGGTTTCGGCATACTACCCCAGTTCGCGCGCGTGCTGATGCAACTCTCGCTGCAGAATCCGCGTGTATTGATCTTTGACAATCTGCTCCATTTCTTTATCGGACAGGCGGAGACGCAGGCTCTCGTACGCATCGTCTGGGCTTGACCCATAGCCCAGCTTCTTTTTGCCATTCTTCATGGCGAACAGATAAAGGTAATGGGGGTTACTAAAGCTGCTCATGCCTTCACCAACGCGCTTTCGAACATGCCCGGCTTGCCCCACAGAGAAGCCGGCAGCCCACGATTGACCTCGCCGTCAAACTTGCCTTTCAAAAGCTGATTATAGAACCGGTAGTCAATCCCCCTGACTTTTTCATCCTTCGGATACCGGTGATAGTTTTCCTTGCTCATCAGGCTCTTGCCCTCGGCAATCAACTGATAGCCGAGCGCCGAGCCAGGGTAAGGAGCATAGTAGGCGATGGAAGGCATGACGCGCTTCATCCGCTTGAGCATTCGGATCGTTTCAAAAGCGTCTTGACGCGTCTCACCGGGGATGCCGAGCATAATGTTGGCCCAGAACTTGGGCGCTTCCTTTCCCTGCCGCTCCAAGTCATCGCCGATGTGGTTCAACAGATCAATCGCGAAATAGTTATCTTCTGCCGTGCATTCCTTGTTCAGAATCTTTAATACTCGATCGCTGCCGGACTCGAAGCCAAGTGAGACTGTCATCCAGTTCGTCTCTCTGACCAGAGCTTCAAACAGGTCCGGCCACTGGCGCACGGTATCCGACCGCCCAGCGGCCCAGTAGGGCCAGGGTTTGTGCGCCCGCCGCGGGTACTTTACAATCCATTCTTTCAACCAGGACGGATGTTGAAAGAACATCGAGTCATGGATCACCACCGAGCCAATCGGCCCATAGTGATCGTCCAGGTAATTGAGTTCGTCAATCAAGTGGTCCACCGGCTTGCGCCCCATGTTGGGGATATACGACGACTCGTTGCAAAAGACGCAATGCCATGGGCAGACGCGGCTGGTCAGGACCGTGGCCACCGGGCCCGGCCCCCACCCGCACTCTGGCTCCAAAGGCCAGGGGAAATCTGGATGCTTGGGATCAGGCCAGAGCGTCCGGTCCATCATCGGCCAGTCGGCCATGGATTTGGCGCCGACTCCCGGGACAAGCCGGGGGAAGGCCAGAGGATCCCGGATGAGATCCACGATCACATTTTCACCCGGTCCCTGGCAGATCCGGTCAAATTCTTGGATAGCCTCCATCTCGTCCGGTGCAACCGTCGCGTGCATCCCGCCGGTGATGACCAACCCCTTGGGATTTACCTGTTTGAAGGTCTGCGCGGCTTTGAAGGCAAAGGGGAACGTATAGCTCCGCACATTCATGATGAGCATATCGTACCCCACCAACCGTTTGGGCAAGTCGCGCCAAGAAGCCAGAGAACGGAGGGAGAACATATCCGTCTCCACACCATTATCGCGCAGGATCGTGCGCAAGAGACCCATCCCGTGATCCTGCCACTTTTCGTGTGGGCCGGAAGGCTTGACAAACACTCCCAAGTCTCCGTTATCGAGCCAAAGTCTTTTCACGCCCTCAGTTCCTTCTCGTTTACAAACCCAAGGGTCTGGGAGACCCATTAGGTTTTCTGGTTTACAACGGCTGTCGCCCAGCGAATCCGGATTCCGGATCGTGCCAAAAGCCTATCTCGGGCTCGTCGTAGCGCCAACACAACAGGACCTCCCGTCCGTTGCGGATTGTCGGGAAATCCACCAGGCCCGTGTTGATGTCTTTGAGAACGCAGCCCATCTTGTTCAGCGCCCGCACACTCTCTTCCACACGCCTAAAGTCGTGGAGAAGCTCGCCGGCCTTTTTGCTGCCGCCGTTGCCAATAGCTTTCTCCAAGACAGGCCAGAGATCAGGCTGCGCGTCGAGGATGCGCTGGCGCGCGTCCAGCAATTCGCCGATGACGAGCTTGACCTGTGGAAGCAGTGCGTTAGCTTCTGCAACGGTGAAATAGTGTGTGGGCATTATTGAGGCGGGATCATCTGAAACGGAACATGGTAGGTGCAACTGTTCTCGCCAGCCGCCGTCCACGAGATACGCTCTGGAACGACGCCCAGAAAATCGGAGATGAGGGTCATGTCCATCAAACATGCTTCGGTGTGATCGCGCGAGACATCGCGATAGGGACAGTTGTTCGTGCGCAAACAGTAACCGCTGCCGTTCTTTTCCCATTTCGCGATGTACCCTCGGTCGTTGAGGATATCCACCACGCGAGTGAGGCGCTCTTCAAAAATCCCGCCTAGAGACCCAGGGATACTTTTTTCGATGCGCCTGGCCATACCCTGCAAGATGGAATCCAGCTCCGCCGGTCCGTACCGATCACGAATTTCCGAAATCATCAGGCTGGCAAAATTACTATAGTTCTTGGGGAAAAAGTCACTGGCTGCTTCGGTCAGTATGTAGACGTATTGGGGACGGCCCGGAGTCGCCCGGCGACGGACTTGAGGCACCTCCACCAGCCCCTCGCCGCGCAAGATATCCAGGTGATGCCGGACAGTGACCGATGTCAAGTCAAGCGCCTCACCCAGTTCCTCAATGGTTGCTTCTGCGCGCTCTTTGAGGATCTCTAGGATGCGCTGCCGCGTGGCCTGCATTCGACACGCTCCTTTCTTCACTCCTGCTTTTCTCAATTCTAGCATGGCGAAAATCATTTGTCAAATACGCTTTGCAATTATTCTCCAGTTCGCCCCACCGTGTTTCACGGCCAGGCGGGTCTTGACGAGCAGTGAACATCAGGTTATAATAAAAAATACATCAATCTAAATAATTGCCGGGCCCATAGGAGTTGTGCAACTGCACGTTTGTCGTTTTCTGTGAAAGGTAGTAAAATCAGCCCCGCTGTTATTGTCCAGATTCCGTCCTGTCTGATCGGGGCGAACCGCTTCAGGAGGATACGATTTGACGAGTCACGAACAAACTCCAGTCCCCGATGAACTCAAGAACAACGTAGAGGTCACTACATTTGCCAAGCTGCTCAGCCCACTTTTCTCCGGCATATACAATTGGGGACGCACGCGTAGCATGTGGCCAATGGGCTTTGGGTTGGCCTGTTGCGCAATCGAGATGATGGTGTCGCAATCAGCGCGTTTTGACCTTTCGCGCTTTGGGATGGAACTGATGCGGCCTAGCCCGCGCCAGGCCGACCTGATGATCGTCGCCGGCACGGTGACCAAGAAAATGTTGCCGCAGGTTGTCCGTCTCTATAACCAGATGCCGGAGCCGAAATACGTGATCTCGATGGGCGCGTGTGCCACGTCGGGTGGGCCGTTCAAGGAAGGCTACAACGTAGTTTCGGGCGTAGACAAGTTCATCCCGGTGGACGTTTACGTCCCCGGCTGCCCGCCACGTCCCGAAGCGCTGTTGTACGGCATCCTCCAGCTCTATGAAAAGCTTGACGGGCAAAAGATTTCGACTTCGCCATGGTATTCCAATAAGGAATTCCCCGAGATCCCTGTGCCTTTGCTTGGCCCGGATCTGATTGACTTGCGCAGCGTGTCGAATGACACGCCCCAGCCCGAGACAGCCACCGTCCCTCCGACCAACCAGACCTGAGCGAGAAATCCAATGGCAGAAAAAACCGTAACGGTTCCGCTGGCACAACTGACTCCCGAGATGGCCTCGCTGCAAGAGCGCTTTGGCGATGCCATCCAGCCCGCCGAGTATGAAGGCATCGTCGTCGCCAACGACCGGCTGCTGGAGGTCGCTAAAGCGATCCGCGACGACTTGGGCTATGATTACCTGTCCAGCGTCACCGGCGTGGACTATTACGAGAAGGGCTACTTTGAAGTCGTCTACCACGCTTTTTCAATCGCCAGGGGCGGCGGGCCACTGGTGTTCAAGGCCCGGACACCGCGCGGCGTGGCCGAAATCCCCTCGGTCGTGAGCATCTGGGGCAGCGCCGAGCTTCAGGAGCGCGAGGCCTATGATATGTTCGGCATCCGCTTTGCCGGGCACCCGGACCTGCGCCGCATCTTGATGTGGGAAGGCTTTGAAGGCTATCCACTCCGCAAGGACTGGAAAGAAGCGTATTTCGAGCAGGATCACAAGCCGTTCGACAGCCGCTGGCCGAACGGTTACCACGTGCCTGCCGAAGAACGTGTTCAATTGCACGACAACCTGACTTTTAATCCCGAAGGGTTCAACGTCGAAACGTTCACGCCGGAAGCGGAAACTTTGCTGTATGGTGGACTCACTGCCGTTCCCGGCAATGGCAACGGCCAGGGTCTGCACACTGATTCCATCATCATCAACATGGGCCCGCAGCACCCCAGCACGCACGGCGTCTTTCGTCTCGCCGTCCGATTGAACGGCGAGACGGTGGAAGACCTCAAGCCGGTGATGGGCTACCTGCACCGCAACCACGAAAAGATCGGCGAGCGCAACACGTATATACAGAACATGCCGTTCACCGACCGGCTCGATTACATGTGCTCGATGGCCAACAACTTTGGCTACGCCATCACCGTGGAAAAGCTGATGGGCATCAAGCCGCCGGAGCGCGCCGAATACATTCGCATCATCATGGCCGAGCTGACGAGGGTGATGAACCACCTGGCGTTCTGCGGCTTTTTGACGAACGAGATGGGCGCGTTCTTTACGCCGTGGATTTACGCGTTTGAAGAGCGCGAGCTGATCCTCGATCTATTCGAGATGGCGTCTGGGTCGCGCATGATGTGCAACTATTTCCGCTTTGGCGGAGTGCTGCGCGACCTGCCGGAAGGGTTCATGGAAATGCTGCGTTACCTGGTGTACGAGCGGCTGCAGCAAAAGACAGACGAGATCGAGCAACTGATCACCGACAACGAGATCGTCCGCTCGCGGTCTATTGGCGTGGCCGTCCTGTCTCGCGAGGCGGCCATCTCGCTCGGCGCAGCCGGCCCAGTGCTGCGTGCCTCCGGCGTTGCCTACGATGTTCGCAAGGCCGAACCTTACGGCATCTATGACCGCTTTGACTTTGACGTCGTCACACGGCGCCATGGCGACGTGTACGACCGCTACCTGGTGCGCATCGGCGAAATCCGCCAGTCCATCCGCATCCTTAAGCAGGCGATTGAGCAAATGCCTGTCGGCGAGATTCAGGCTGGCAAGAAGCTGTACCAGGTGCGCGTGCCAGCGGGGCAGGCGTATGGCCGTGTGGAAGCGCCCAAAGGCGAGTTGGGCTTTTATGTGGTGAGCGATGGCAGCCCCAACCCGTACCGATACCACGTCCGTGCCACGTCGTTCATCAACCTTGGCACGTTGGCGACAATGGCCCGGGGCGGCAAAGTAGCCGACGCCGTCATCGGATTGGGCAGCATTGACACCACCATGGGTGAAGTGGATCGCTAGGGGGAAGCATGATTGGGGAAGGTATTGCAAAAGGGATGTGGCTTACGCTCACACACTTTGTGGACTCGTACGTCCAAGATGTGCACTATCTGTTCAAGAGCAGCCGATTCAAAGCCTCGCAACTGCCGACGCGTCAAGGCCCCGACGCGCGCGGACTGTTCACCGTCGAATACCCCGGAGAAAGACTGCCGATGCCAGAGCATTTCCGCATGATCCCGTTCCTGGTCTATAACAGCGCGACCGGACAGGAACGCTGCACGTCGTGCGGCATTTGCGCCAAAGTGTGTCCCCCCCAGTGCATCTGGATTGTACGTGGCACCGACCCGGTGACCAAGCGTCCCAAGCCGGAGCCGGTCGAGTTTACGATTGACGCGACCATCTGCATGTCGTGCGGCAATTGCGCCGAGTTTTGCCCATTCGACGCCATCAAGATGGATCACAACTATGAAGAGGCCACCTATGATCGGTGGGCTGACTTGATCCGCACCAAGGACAAGCTGCTCAAGCCGGACACCTATCACTACACACTTCACCCTTCGGCCAAAGTGGCAGAGGCGGCCAACATTGCCAAATCGGAAAAGGCCAAGAACAGGTAGCAAGAAAACTAGACACGGAACAGGTAGACAAAGAATAGTGTTCCGCCCTCGCTGGACGGGTCCGGTGAGGGCGATTCTGTGAATGACGAATAACGGTTAGCGGTCGTGATGGAGTAGAGAATGGTAACTGAGAAAGACGTATTGGGTGTGTTGAGCAAAGTTAAGGACCCTGAACTGCACCGTGACCTCGTGTCGCTGGGTATGGTCAAGGATATTGCAATCAACGACGGCAAAGTGTCGCTCACCATCGTGCTGACGACGCCCGCCTGCCCGTTGACCAATATGATAGAGCAACAGGCCAAAGCAGCGGTGTCCCAGTTGCGTGGCGTGTCTGAGGTAGATGTCCAGTGGGAGTCGAATGTTCCCAGCGATGGGCGGATCGCGGGGCGAATGAACCTGCCACTGCGCAACACGATCGCCATCTCCAGCGGCAAGGGCGGAGTGGGCAAATCCACGATAGCCGCCAATCTGGCTGTGGCATTGGCCCAGACTGGTGCGTGCGTCGGCTTGATGGACGCCGACATCTATGGCCCCAACATCCCGATGATGCTGGGCGTGGATCGAATGCCCGCTCCACGCGATGGCAAGCTGTACCCCGCGCTGGCTTATGGACTGCGGGTCATGTCAATGGGCTTTCTCGTTCCTCCTGATCAGCCTGTCATCTGGCGCGGGCCGATGATCCACAGCGCCATCCGCCAGTTCTTTAGCGACGTGGATTGGGGCGCGTTAGACTATATGGTGATTGACCTGCCACCCGGCACGGGCGATGCGCAATTGACACTGGCGCAGTCGGTGCCGTTGACCGGCGCCATCATCGTAACGACGCCGCAAGACGTGGCACTCGGCGATGCGGTCAAGAGCCTGGCCATGTTCCGAACGCTTGAAGTGCCCATCATCGGCATCGTCGAAAATATGGGCAGCTTCATCTGTCCCCACTGTGGCCAGGCGACCGACATCTTTGGCTCCGGTGGCGGTGCGCGAATGGCAACGCGGCTGGGTGTGCCATTCCTGGGCAGCGTGCCGATTGACCCGCGCGTCCGCGATGGCGGCGACTCGGGCCGCCCCATTGTTGAAGATGATCCGGACGGCCCAGCCGGTGCGACACTGCGCCAGATTGCGCGCGACGTAGCCGCCCGCATCAGCGTCATTAACCTGGCGACCGGTGATCAGTGATCAATCACTGTGTGACCAATAGACAGATGGAGAATGGTGATTCAGTGGAAGCTCCTGTAACGAGTACGATACCTGCAAGGTTAGCCGGCGTTCGCTTTCAATACGTGGGCAAAGTGTACCACTTTGACGCCTCGAGCCATCCCGATCTCCGGATCGGCGATTATGTCATCGTCGAGACATCGCGCGGTCGGCAGATGGGTCAAGTCGCCTCGATTGAGCCTCTCTCGGACAAAAAACCGGTCGAAGGGCCGCTCAAGCCGATTGAACGCCGGGCCACCGGGCGCGATCTTGCCGTTCGCCGATATTGGGAGGGCAAAGAGCTGGAGGCGTTGATTATTTGTCGCGAGATTAACCAGAAGCTGAACCTGCCGATCAAGATCGTCAAGGCCGAATACAGCTTTGATGGCACCCGGCTGACATTTCTATACAGCTCGGACTCGGAAGAAAAAATCGAGACCAAAGACTTGCGGCAAGAGATCGGCAAGTCGTTCCGCGCCCGCGTGGAGATGAAACTGATCGGCCCACGCGACGTAGCGAAAATACTCGGCGGCTTTGGCGCATGCGGCGAGGTGCGCTGCTGCTCGCGCTTCCTCACCGAGTTCAGCCCGGTCTCGATCAAGATGGCCAAAGAGCAGGGCATCAGCCTGAACCCACAAGAGATCACCGGGATGTGCGGTCGCTTGCGTTGCTGCCTGGTTTACGAGTACGAGCAGTACGTCCTGGCGCGCAAGGCCCTGCCCCCGCGCAACAAGGAGGTGGGCACGCCGCACGGCAAAGGAACCGTCGTGGACGTTGTGCCGCTCAAGGATGCGGTGATGGTGCAAGTCGGCGAGCAACAGTTGGAGGTTCATCGCGACCAGATCATCCCATTGGAAGAGTGGGAGGCGCTTCACAGGCGAGTTACCGAGCCATGCACCAAAGGCGAAGGCGTCACCTGCGAGTCGCACAAGCCTGCGGCGCAAGCCTCCCAACCAGGCGGGGAGCCAGCGGCTCCCGCGAGCGCACCGCCCGCTGCCGAACGAAGCGATCGCGTTGCCCACCGCCGTCACCGTCATGATCGGCGACACAGCCGCCCGACCGACGGCCAATCACCCAAAGCTTCGGATGACAAACCTGCTGCACCTCGTGGGCAACGCCCTCGTTGAACCCAGACCACCCTCGATGCTCGCCGGGCCGTCTCCGACTTTTCTTGTTCGAGACGTGCCGGTCTATGGCGACTTGATCCTGGCGCCGATGGCCGGCTTTTCCGACGTCCCCTATCGGCAAATCTGCCGCGAATATGGCTCTGCGATCAGTTACACCGAGTTTGCGTCGGTCGAAGGCGTGATCTGGAAAAGCCGACGCACGCGCCGGATATTGAACTTTCGTCCATCCGAGCGCCCTGTAGCATTCCAGATTTTCGGTGCGGACGAGGATCAAATCGTAGCCAGTTGCCAGGCCGTGGAAGGGTGGGGACCGGACCTGATCGACATCAACCTGGGCTGCTCGACCGCCAAAGTGTCCGGGCGAGGCGCGGGTGCCGGGCTGCTGCGTGACCCGGCCAAGATCGGCCGCATCTTTGCACGCCTATCGCGCGCACTCCACGTGCCTGTGACAGCCAAGATCCGCCTGGGGTGGGATGACACTTGGCGGAATTATCTGCAAGTCGCACATACTCTGGAAGACAACGGCGCGTCGCTCATCACCGTTCACGGCAGAACACGTGCGCAAAACTATTTTCACCCGGCGGATTGGGACGCGATTGGCGAGGTCAAACAGGCGGTCACGATCCCTGTCATCGGCAATGGCGACGTCAAGTGTGTGGCCGACATTGAGCGCATGAAGCGGGATACCGGCTGCGACGGCGTGATGATCGGCCGGGCCGCGATGGGCAACCCCTGGATTTTCCGGCGCTGCGATTTTGACGAGGTCCCATTCGCAGAAAAGACGGCTATGATCCGTCGCCACCTGGCTGCGATGGTAGACTATTACGGCGAACGAGTCGGGGTAATGCTCTTTCGCAAGCACACTGTCCGCTATTTGCGCGGAGGCTTTGACGTGACGCCGGTTCGCATCCGGTTATTGACATGCGATCGTATGGCCGATGTCCTTCAGGCGCTGGAAGCCTATGAAGCGCAGGTGCGTGAATTTGAATCCGGAAGCCGGATATCGGATGCCGGAGAGCTGATGTCGGACGATGTAGCGTGAACACGAGCTATCAACCTGTCACGCCAGCTATCGTTGCCGAGCTACGGGCGCTGGTCGGTCAGCAGTCCGTCATCTACGGCGACCCCGACCGCATGTTGGACTATTCGCATGACGAGGTCGCCGACCCCGCCTATGCCCACCGGCCCGAGGTCGTGGTCAAGCCGGACTCGGCGGCTCAGATTGCCGAGATCATGCGGCTGGCCAATCAAGAGCGCATCCCGGTCACGCCGCGCGGAGCCGGGTCAGGGCTTTCGGGCGGCGCGGTCGCAGTCTATGGCGGCATCCTGCTTTCTGTGGAGCGCATGAACCGCATCCTGGAGATTGACCGCGAGAACCTGGTCGCCGTGGTCGAGCCCGGCGTGGTGACCAACGACGTCAACGAGGCCATCAAGGAATTCGGGCTATTCTATGCTGGTTATCCGATGAGCGTGGAGACATGCTTTGTCGGGGGCAATGTGGCTGAAAACGCGGGAGGAGGCCGGGCGATCAAGTACGGTGTCACCGGGCGCTATGTGCTGGGATTGCAGGTGGTGCTGCCCACTGGCGAGATTGTGGAACTGGGCAGCAAGCGAGTCAAGGACGTGACCGGTTATGACCTCTTACACCTGATGATTGGCTCCGAAGGGACGCTGGGCATCTTTACCCGCATCATTCTGCGGCTGCTGCCGCTGCCCATGGCGCGGGTTGTGTTGCTGATGCCGTTTGCAGATGTGCCGACCGCCATCGCGGCGGTGCCCAAGATCATTGCACGGGGGCGCATCGTGCCTGCCTCGGTCGAGTTCATGGACCGCCTGTCAGTCCAAACCGCTTACGAGCACATCGGGGAGCGCCCTCCCCACGCGGATATTGGCGCTATGCTGCTCATCGAGATAGATGGCAACACTCGGGAACAAGCAGAGGCCGACTGCACTGCCATCGTAGATCTGTGCCTGGAGGCTGGGGCATTGGACGTTTACGTGGGCAATACTCCTGCTACCGAAAAAAAGATGTGGCGCCCTCGCCAGGTCATGGCTGAAGCATTCAAAACCATCTGCCCGGTGCAAAGCCTCGAAGACATTGTCGTGCCCCTGACACACATCCCCGACCTGATGCCGGAGCTGCAACGACTCTCGCAGAGGTACGATGTGTTGATCCCCTGTTACGGCCATGCCGCCGACGGCAATCTTCACGCCACGGTCGTCAAGCGGCCAGAGGCCCCGATGGAAGAGTGGCAGGCCAAACTGCCCGAGATTCTGACGGAACTGTACAAACTAGTCGCGCGATTGGGCGGAACAATCAGCGGGGAGCACGGCATCGGCTCCAAGCGTGCGCGTTACCTGCCGCTGGTGATGGATCCGACGCTGATTGCGCTCCAGCGGCGCATCAAGCAAGCCTTTGATCCACTCAACATACTGAATCCTGGCAAAATCCTGCCGCCATTGGATGCGGCATAGAGTCGAGTTCCCCGAGTGCCTCACCAAGGACCACCAAGGAACTGGAGGGGACCGGCTACCGAGGTGAATTTATGGACAATGAAGCTCGACGAATTCTCGTCGTGATGGCTCATCCTGACGACTCCGAGTTTTCCTGCGGCGGGACGCTGGCCAAGTGGGCGCGTGAGGGCAATGAGATTCGCTATCTCTTGCTCACGTGCGGCGACAAGGGCAGCGATAGCCCCCAAGTGACACCCGAGATGTTGTGCGCTGACCGCCAGGCCGAGCAGCGCGCGGCGGCAGCAGTCATTGGCGCAAAGGACGTGGTGTTCCTCACTTTTCATGATGGCGAGCTGGTCAACTCGCCCGAGGTGCGGCGCGAGATTGTGCGCGAGATTCGCCGCTTCCGACCCGACGTCGTCGTCACAGGCGACCCGACGATGTACTTTCGGATGAATGCCTACATCAACCATGCCGACCACCGAGCTGCCGGCGCGGCTACGGTTGACGCAGTCTTTCCGGCAGCTGGTAACCTGATGTACTTTCCTGAACTGCTGCGCGACGGATTCGAACCGCACGCGCCTAAAGAAGTCTGGCTGACCGGATCGAACGAAACGAATATGTGGGTGGATGTGACGGACACCCTCGAGATCAAGCTCGCCGCGCTCAAGGAGCACAAGAGCCAGATCAAAGACCCGGCGGACATGGAGCAGCGCATCCGCGAGAGGCTGCGCCGCCAGGACGTTGACCGCGAGTTTTACGCCGAGGGGTTCCGTGTAATCAAGTTGTAGCAAGGGGAATCATGTCACTCATCTCACCCGGCCTGGCACTGTGTGTGCTTCTTGCCACTACTTACGGCGCGGTGTTTCACTTGTGGCGCGATGGCGGATATGGGATGCTCGTGCGTTACCTGTTGGCCGCATGGGGGGGCTTTGCGTTGGGGCAGCTCGCTGGCTGGCTGGGCGGCTGGGAATTTGCGATGGTGGGCCAGGTGCATGTGCTGGAAGGCACGCTGGGCAGCGGCGTGCTGATGATGATCGTTCAGTGGCTCACAACATCACCGTCAACGCCGACCCGGGAACGACGAGGATAGCGGGCCCTCGATGCCTATGCCTTTCTTTTGCTGGGTAAGGGTGTCATGCGGATCCGGTCATCTTCAATGACTGCAAAATGTCCTGCCCAGTCCGCCCGGCTTGCCACGGCTGTCGCAGCGACCCGCGCGACGTGCGTTGCCGATGGTGTAGAGATTCGGAAGAGAATGACCCCATTCTGAGCAGGTAGTCCAGTACGGAAGGCCAATTCACCGAAATCTTTGTCGAACGTGACAATGATGCGACTCTCCCGCTGGGCATGCTCAAGAATCTGTACGTCGCTACTGCCCGGCGCATCGGTGCGTACCCAGGCCACATCATGCCCTTGTGCCCGTAGTATCTCTACCGCTTCTCCTGGAAAGTTCTCATTTGCCAATATGCGCATGTGCTATGGCTCTGACATCTCAAAGGGAAAGACTTTTTCTACCTGCAAGGCGGCACTGGCATAGCTCAGGCAAGCCCGGATATCTTCGCGCGTTAATCCAGGATAGTTTTTCAGGATTTCCGCCTCGCTCCACCCCTGAGCTAAAAGATCAACAACGAACTCGACGGCCAGGCGCGTGCCCTTCACAACAGGCTTGCCTACGAGGATGTTTGGGTCAATCACGATGCGTTCTTGCCAATTCATCTTGAGCCTCCCTATCCTTAGATAGACAGTCGAGCTTTCATGTATGGAACAAGTAGCGATTCTTCTTCCTCAATCGGTCTTCTTCGCGCTTGGCTTGCTCTGAGGTTGGACAGGCCAAGTTGACCATTTGCTCATGATTCTGTCTCCGACACTGCAAGTTCGGTCTTGCCACTATTATACTCACCTATGTCTATCGCTGCAATCAAACATTGACTTCTTTGAAGCGGACTCATAATGCCACCGTCAGCGCCGACTCGGGCACCTCGATAATGGCAGACGTCCCTTGCCCGGCGGCGCTTTCCACAATCATCCGCCCACCGACGACGGCCAGCATCGTGCTGTGAAACAGCAGCCCGCTGCCGGTTCCCCCACTCTCCTGACGATTGGATACGGCAACGCCGATCCCATCGTCTTTCACGGCCAGCCGCAATCCGTCCGACCAGCTCATCTCAATGGTTAGATGCAACGGCCGTGCGCCGTCGCCGCCGCGCGCATGGCGGGCAGCATTGCGGATAGCTTCTTGTGCTGCTGCAAAGACGACCTCGGCCACGAACGGCGGAACGTCTCGCGTGACGCGCCCGGCATCGGATTCGTCCACTTGCCATTGAACGCTTTCGAAAGTGCCACGGAAATCGTGCTCCAACGCGCGGCGCAGCGCGACGACCAGTCCCTCCCGTTCCAACCGTTCCGGCGCTGCGGCGCCCATCCGCCGCACCATCGCCGAGAGCGTCTTGTGCGCACTCGTCAGCGCCGCCATCGCCTCGGCATCACCACAAGACTCTAGACGCAAGATGGCGGCGTGCAACTGTGGTAGCACGTCGTCGTGGAGCACGCGGCGGTTCTGCGCGCCGAGCACCTTGACCTCGGCGATGCGACGGCGCAGCAAGCTCATCGCCAGGCGCGCCACTTGCTCGCCGGCGACCAGGTCCGCAATCCGCTGGACCGCAGCACGGGCCACGTCAATCTCTTCGGCCGTATAGTCGCCCCCGCTGAGCTTGGGACCCAACAGTAACGTCTGCGCCTGTCCGCGTTCGTCGGAAAGGTTCAACGTGCGGACGACCTCCGCCGAATCGAACCAGCGATAGCCGATCTGCTGTGACGTACTGGATCCGTTTGCGCTGTCGAGGGCCAGGCAGGCGTGTTGCGCTTCGAGCACGTCACGGCACAGCGCCTCAAACAGTGCGCGGATGTCTTCACCGCCCTCGCGTCCTGCCAGCAGCCGCTCGCGCAAGTGCATGCTCGCGACGAATGGCCGGAGCGCCGCGAGGAACTCGTCGTGTTCGGCAAACATCCGCCAACTGAACAATGCAAACATCGTCGCGGCGAGCGCCGTGGTCAGCACCAGACTGTAGATGGACGGCAATTGGAGGCGATAGGCAAACGCAACGGATAGCGCAAACCCGGCGTTGAGAATGACCGTGCGCCGCCACTGCCGGAAAAAACCACGCCGGGGCAATGTCCGCTCGGTAAAGACTTCGAAACCGACGATCGCTCGCCCCAATAGAATCACAGCCAGCGCACAAAGGAACAACACAACCAAGTCGTCCGAAAGAAGCACGGCTCGGTTCAAGCGGGTGATGGATGCCAATGGCCCCGGCTGGTGCGCAGCCCAGGCCACAATGATGCCGACCACCAGCCCCACGCTCATCAGGACAAGCGAGATGGCTGCCAGCCATGGCCGTGCACGAACGTGCAAACTGTAGGTGGTGGCCGGAGTGCGGAGCGCCACAATGGGCACCAGGTAACACACTATCGAGTAGGGCAAGTACAGCCAAAGCATCACGGGTGCGCCAGCAAACCACCAGGCGTGTTGGGTGTTCAGGATGTAAGCATGGAGCAGACTCTCGTAGGATGGAAACGGATTGGCAAACAGGAATACAGGAATGAGCAACCCACATCCGGCGCCGAGCACAATCTTCCAGCGGCGATACGTGGTGCGCTGCGCTGGGGAGAGGTCGGCGTAGCGGAGCGCCGTCAGCAGCCAGACGTACGGCGCCAGGGGTAACGGCAGCCACGCCAGTCGCCACCAAAAGTCCATCCCCACGCCGGTCTCGGTAAAGCCGATGCCGAGAATCATCGTATGGCTGAGGAAAAACACGGCGGCTGCCAGCAAGCCGGCTGTCGAAAGCAGCACAACCGAGTTGCGGCGCTCGCCATTGAACAATACCGTCAGCCCCAGCCAGAGCAGCATGGTGGTGACAAAGATGGACAGTGCCAGCGCGGCAGATTCAAGCAGCCAGAGAGTCATGGCAAAATCTCAAATTTCAAATGTCACATCTCAAATGGAGTCCATTGGCCTTGCGCGTTTTGCGTGCGGGCCGCGCCTTCTTCGTCCCAGATGATCATTTGCCCGGCGTTATAGATGAGTGTAGCGCGGGTCCGCGCCACTTTTTCGTCGGTTGTCGTATCGCCCAGGTGCCACGCCGCGTAAATCTGTCCGTTGGCGCGGCTGACCGCCCGTGCATCACGCAACCCTAACTGCCGAGCGATTTGCTCATTGGTCATCCCCTGTGCGAGCAGCCGCATCACCTCGCGTTCGTTCGGCTCTAACAATGCCAGTGGATTGTTCTCATCTTTGTAGCGAACCTCTTGCACGCGGGCGGCGATTTCGGGGTCTACAAAACTGCGCCCGGCCACGGCATCTTTGAGGAGCGGGACGACCATCGCCGGCAACAGATAATTGCTTTTGCGGACATAGGCATAGTGGGTGAGGATGCCCGACTCGCGAAAGTCGCGGTAATAGCTGTCGTCGTCTTGAATCGAGTAAAACACGACCGGTAGACGCGGCAGCTCGCGCCGGATGGCAGCCGCCGCCTGGATGCCGTTGAGCGTCCCGCCTGCCAGTTGGACGTCCATCAAGATCACGTCCGGCGTGGAGGCGAGCGCCTGTGCTACAGCCTCATCGCCTGTGGAAGCCTCACCAGACACATGGATTTCGCCGGTCGCTTCTAGCCCGACTCTCATCGCACGGCGCAGTTTTTCGTTATCTTCGACCAGGAGTAAATTCAGCACAGAGGCCTTGCAGACCTTACGGGTTCCCCAAACCCGTCAGATCTAATGGAACAGCCATGGGGTCGCCAACACCAGGAATAGCGCCCACACCACATACGCGATTGTACCCGCACTGAAGGTAGACTGCAATGAGCGGATCCACGCGGTCGCGCCGTACTTGAGCTGCTTGTAGACCAACAGGACGAGGATGCCGATGTTGACGACGTTCCAGCCGATGACGGTCACACGGTTGATGGTAAAGCCACCTAGCGCCGTTCGATAGACGGTGGCCGACAAGGCGTACAGGCCGATCAAGATAGTCAGGCCCGCCACGGCCAGGACGCCTGTCCTCAACGCGCCGTGATATTTCTGAGGCAGGTCTTGTTCCTGCATAGGCATCACGCCGATCAGTAGTCCCATGACGGCAAAAAGCATGACATTGTACACGATCAAGATGTCTCGATTGCGGAACGGCTGCATAAAGTTGAAGGGGATGAAGAAAAGGTACACGATCAAAACGACCAGGGTCAACGGCAACAACAACCGCATCATAATGGGGACCAACTTGCCCAACCCCTGCTCAAAGCGCTGCGCGGCAGGACGGAGGCGCGGATCATAGACCGTGGCAACCGCCAGCACAGTAATCGCTCCGCCCCCGGCAGCGATCAGCATCTTGAGCAAATCGTTAGGCAGGCTGATCCCGAGGGCTGAAAACAGGCCGATCGTAATGCCCGCAAACATTCCGCCGACGATCACATAGACCCCACCTGTCACGCCAGCCTCTATAGTCTTGAGCAAAAGCGCAAAGCGGTTCTGAGGGTCAGCCCTCGGCCCAAGGACATTCAACGCCACACCGACTAGGGCCACGAGAGGCAAATGAATCACCATGAGGGCCTGGTATGATTCGCGCGCCGCCAGTGCGGTGAGTAGCGTGACATAGATGCCCACGGCCAGCAGGCCGACGATGGGCGGCCACGCTTGTCTAAAAGCTCGGTCTGTGCCCGCCAGAAAGGCAATGACGAAACACGCGCCGATGGGCGCCCAGACGAGGGCGAGATATGGCATGTGGTCGGGAAAATCAAAGCGAGAGTTGGATAGCGCCGCAAAGACAAGGCCGGCGATCAGCCCCAGCGGGATGGCCAGCTTCCAGTTGACGCTAGGGCCGCCCGGCTGGGATACTTCCAGGCGATAGTACCAGGCGGCGTACAGCATATTGTCGGGAGACTCGGCATGGCACGCCAGCAAGTCGGCCTTGAATTCGTCGGAAGCGTTTTCTCGCTGGGTAGTCCGATACAGGTCCTCCAGCCGCCTGGGGTCATTGTGCCCGGCGCGGATATCTTGCAAGTATTTCATAGTTGATCTCCAATCCCACTCCAGTGGAAGAAATGGTCATCACTACAGGCCAATGGTAGTCCTCGTGTGACCGTGTGTCAAGCACACGAGTGCATCACCTCGTGCACCTGATGTCTTGGTTCGCTGCGCTTTCTGCCATAGAATGAGCGAAGTGAAGTCTAAGTGGCATGCCAGAGGCCAAAGATGAAAGTCAAAATGATCCTGCCTGCGCTGACAGAAGCCAAGAGCCCCTTCTGGCGGCCGATCAAGTACTCGCTCTTTCCGCCGCTGGGGTTGGCTACGCTGGCAGGGTATTTATCTGATGACGACGAGGTCACGCTTGAAGACGAGCACGTCGAATCGCTAGACCTGAACGATGAACCTGATTTGGTGGCGATCGAGGTCTATATCACCTCAGCCCGCCGGGCCTATGAGATAGCCGATCATTATCGGAGAAAGGGCGCGCACGTGGCTCTGGGTGGGTTGCATGTCACCTCATTGCCCGAGGAGGCTGTTCGCCACGCCGACACCATTTTCCTCGGTCCAGGCGAGGATACATGGCCGGCCTTCCTCTCCGACTTGCGCGCAGGGCAGCCCGGTAAAGTCTATCACTCCAGAGTGCACACGCTCGAGGGGACGCCCAGCGTCCGCAGAGATCTGATCAAGCGACACCTCTATCTGGTGCCCAATTCCATTGTCGTAT
>Ga0315268_10002233_pt1 | contig 22055 bp, 22 predicted proteins | sample C1_top_MG_FD_204535 | JGI IMG/M metagenome (GOLD analysis project Ga0315268, IMG submission 204535) | Sediment microbial communities from Yellowstone Lake, YNP, Wyoming, USA - C1_top | ecosystem: Environmental > Aquatic > Freshwater > Lake > Sediment | place: USA: Wyoming | collected 2017-08-01 | reverse complement strand
GATATCACTCGTTGTGATCGTGCTGTCCGTGGATAAAAAGTAAGAAATATAGAACGACTGGCTGGTTCCGCCCGTCGTCGTTATCGTGTCCGTTACCGAGATCGTACTGTTCGTCGAACCTGTGATTGGGGCGGACAGCGACATCATGCGAATGTCCGCTCCGACTACCGCAACCTGGTTCCCTGCAAAGTAGTTGTTTGACCTGTTGGGATCGCTAATTCCATAGTTGCCAGTATAACCCGGCTTGTAGTCCGCAATAGCACCGATATAATAGGTCCCCTCCGAAAGCCCGTTCGGGATAGTCACGGTCGTGGTCCCTGTGTTCGAGGCACCCGCTGCAAGACCTGAAACAAGGCGAGACCCCAGATAGATATCACTCGTTGTGATCGTGCTGTCCGTGGATAAAAAGTAAGAAATATAGAACGACTGGCTGGTTCCGCCCGTCGTCGTTATCGTGTCCGTTACCGAGATCGTACTGTTCGTCGAACCTGTCAACGGACTAGATACTGAAACCAAACTGAGGTCTGGCGCAACCTGCGCTTGCGATGTAACTGGGAAGCAAAGGATGATGAACAATCCCAATACTGACCAGAGGATACCGCTTCTGTTCCACGCAATATTGATCTTTTCTCGCAACATGGTCATCGTCGCCCCACTATTCTTCATTACAAGATAGTTTCAAAAATAAAACGCGGCTGTAGCCGCAAAAGCACAGAACACGATAAAAAATCTATTTTGTTATAATGATTTGCTAAAGACAGAGTAATACGAAATGATTACAAATAAAAAGTTATCCCTTTTATCATAGGTGTGTTTGGATTGCAAGCGGAATGTAGCCAAAAACCGGGTGAAAGATGGGTGATAGTAATCAGAATTTGAACCTATTAAATTGCAGCGTGTTACATTACATGTGCGGCACTAGGGAAGGTGTCCATTGCTTATAAATTATAGAATGGCAAAAGCAGATATATGAAGAAAGAATGCGGTCAACGTAAGGTGTTCCGTCAGACAGCTACCGTTTGTGGTTCCTCTCGTAACGATCCCGCTCACTGTAAATGCATCCGCAGTATTGCTGGCGATAAAGCCCCATTGCTTTGGATTCCATGATCCCCTCCCGCCACCCCTGCCGGTAGTCCTCGTAGTACAGCTCGATGCCGTGTTCCGATGCCATTTCCAGCGCAACACCCTTGATCAGATCGTGTTTCTGGTACTTGCTGTACAGGAGCGAGGTCGTAATGAGCGTGAATCCCTTCTCCTTTGCAGCAGCACAGGCCGCAGCCAGCCGTATCCGATAGCAATGCTCGCACCGGTGGGGGCCGGTGCCGGCGACGCGGACCAGGAACTGGTCAAGATCGTATCCGTCCTTATACAGTACATCCAGGCCGACACGGGCCGCAAAATCCCTTACCGTATCAAGCCTTCTCCTGTACTCCTGATAGGGATGTATGTTCGGATTATAGAAATACCCGGTCGGATCCATCCCTTCTTCCTTTAATCTGAAGTAAGGATAGAGCGCGCAGGGAGCACAGCAGATATGAAGAAATATGTTCATTGCCAAGGGAATCTCATGCAGTCAGACAATTGGTGAACGACAGTGATCCAGCTCCACGCACCAGCTGACCGTTCCTCGCTCGGTTCACAGAAGGCGTTCCTGAGCAGACGCGGATTTTTCTCTGCCGAAATATTCATACGCATGGCGGGTAGCCTGCCTGCCCCGCGGTGTGCGGTCTAGGAAACCTTCCTGGATGAGGAACGGTTCATACACGTCCTCGAGCGTGTCTTTTTCTTCATTCATAGCCGCGGCAAGAGTCTCGAGCCCGACGGGCCCGCCGTCGAACTTGTCGATGATCGTAAGCATGAGGCTTCGGTCCATGTGATCAAACCCTTTTTCATCGACCTCGAGGCGCTTCATTGCGCTGATAACGATCTCCAGGGTTATTGCTCCATCGCCCTGCACCTGCGCGAAATCCCTCACCCTGCGCAGCAGCCGGTTGACGATCCTCGGTGTGCCCCGCGAACGTTTTGCTATTTCCGACGCTGCTGAAGGGTCGATCGTGGTCTTCAGCAGGCCTGCCGAACGCTGTACGATCGTCCTGAGCTGCTCAGGAGTATAGAAGGCGAGCCGGTCGATCACCCCGAACCGGTCCCGAAGCGGTGAGGTCAGCAAACCGGTCCGCGTGGTCGCGCCGATGAGCGTAAAATGAGGGAGATCGAGCTTGATCGAGCGCGCGCCGGGCCCCTGGCCGATGATGATGTCGAGCTGATAATCCTCCATGGCCGGATACAATATCTCCTCCACGACCCGGTTCAGACGGTGGATCTCGTCGATGAACAGCACGTCGTGTTCCTGGAGGTTCGTGAGGATCGCAGCGAGATCTCCGGCGCGCTCAAGCACCGGGCCCGACGTCGACTTGATGCAGACGCCGAGCTCATGGGCAATAATGTTCGCAAGGGTGGTCTTGCCGAGCCCGGGTGGGCCACAGAACAGTACATGGTCGAGCGATTCTTTCCTGCCCTTTGCCGCATCGATGAACACGCGCAGGTTTTCCTTGATCCGGTCCTGGCCCACAAAATCCTCGAAACGAACGGGCCGGAGGCTCCGGTCAAGCTGGACGTCTTCATTATTCTGTTCAGGCTCTATGATCCGCTGCGACATGTGTTCCCGTTCCACTACCTTTTCAACAATGCCTGCAATGACTCTTTGATCAATGTTTCAACGGTCATGCTGGGTCTGTTGTTCAGAACTTTTTTGACAGCATCCTCGGCCAGGGGCTTTTTATAGCCAAGGTTCACCAGCGCCGACACAACGTCATCGATGTCCCCTGATCCGGTCGCGGTCCGATCCCGAACGACAGGGGTCTCAAGCAGCGCTATTTTATCTTTCAGTTCCAGCAGCATCCGTGCTGCGGTCTTCTTGCCGACACCCGGTATCGAACAAAGCGTCGTATCATCGGATGACTGTATGGCGTGAGAAAGGTCTACGACGGACAGGCTGGACAGCACGGCGAGCGCCAGTTTGGGGCCAATGCCTGAAACACTCATCAGGAGCAGGAACATGTCCTTTTCCGGAAGGGTCAGAAAACCGAAAAGCGTGAGGGCGTCTTCACGCACATGCGTGTGGACATGCAGGCTCACCTCACCGCCGCTTTCCGGGATGCTGTAGAAGGTCGAGAGCGGAACAAAGACCTGATAACCAACGCCGGCAACGTCAACAATGAGGTAATCGACGGCCTTTCGTGTGAGTCTGCCTGTCAGGGTAGCGATCATCTCATCCTGCTTGCTGCCTGCGGCCGGCAACGCCCTTTAAGCTGTTCACCCCCCTGCCGGACTGCCTCAAGGACGACGGGTTCTTCAGTATTTCCCGGAGCCTCGATGAGTGGATGTGGCAGATCGCCGCAGCGAGGGCATCGGCCGCGTCCGCCGGATGCGGCACTTTTGGAAGATCGAGCAGGGCCTTGACCATCATCTGCACCTGTTTTTTTTCCGCCTTCCCGTTTCCCACGACCGCCTGTTTGACCTCGAGCGGAGCATATTCGAACACCGGCAAACCCGCATTCATCGCGGCAAGGATCGCCACACCACGTGCATGCCCGAGTTTGAGAGCGGACTTGATGTTCTTTGATACGAACAGGTCCTCGACCACAACGATATGCGGCCGATGTTTTTCAATGACTTTCACCAGTTCCTCGTAGATCTTCTGCAATCGTTTGGGAAAAGGCTGCTTGCCTGACGGACTGATTCCGCCCGAGGCAACGTGGAACAGTTTATGATCTTCCTCTGCAACGATCCCATATCCGGTCGTCAACGTCCCGGGATCGATCCCCAGCACCCTCATAGAACCTCCAGTGAACCCTTGCCTGACGCTCTAGCGACATCCATGACGACTTACACAGTACACACTGCGAACTGTGTAGGCTGGCGCATCCGCTATCCCGCGTTCAATATCTCATCCGGGATGTCGAAGTTCGCATAGACGTTCTGCACATCGTCGTTATCCTCGAGATTTTCAACCAGGCGCAACATCTGCTGGGCCTCTTTCCCGTCAAGCTTTACATAGGTCTGCGGGATCATCGTGATCTCGGAGACCTCCAGTGCCACCGTTGCATCTTCCAGCGCCTTTTTCACCTTTTCAAAGTCGGCCAGCGCGGTCGTGATCACGAAGTTGTCATCTTCGACCTGCATGTCCTCGGCGCCTGCATCGAGTGCCAGGGTCATGAGCTTGTCCTCGTCTGCTTTTGTCCGGCTGACCACGATGTACCCTTTTTTGTGGAACATCCAGGAAACGCATCCGGACTCTCCCATATTGCCGCCGGCCTTGCTGAAAATATTCCTGATCTCGGAAACGGTCCTGTTCCGGTTGTCGGTCATAACTTCGAGAATGACCGCCACCCCGCCGGGCCCGTATCCTTCATACACGATCTCCTCATACGAGACCCCCGGCAGTTCGCCCGTCCCTTTCTGGACCGCGCGTTTGATGTTTTCGGCCGGCAGGCTGACCGACTTCGCCTTGGCAATGGCTGTTCTGAGACGGGGATTGCCGCCTGGATCGCCTCCACCGAGTTTCGCAGCAACCGTAATTTCTTTTGCAAGCTTGGTAAAGATCTTGCCGCGCTTTGCATCGGTCGCGGCTTTTTTGTGCTTCGTGGTAGCCCATTTTGAATGGCCTGACATGAATCCTCCTAAAAAATAAATGATAGCAGCAAGGGTCAAGGAGCAGAAGCTTGCTACATGCTCCTTGACCCTTCGTATGAATTGATTATCGCTCTGCGGCCTGAAGATCGTGTTCCAGATCTTCCTTAAGCTTGGTGAAGATCATCCTTCCGGCTGCGGTCTGGAGCACGCTTGTGACCGATACGTCAATGTTCTTATTGATATGCTTTCGTCCGTTCTCCACGACGATCATGGTGCCGTCGTCCAGATAAGCAACGCCCTGGCCCGGCTCCTTGCCTTCTTTCAGCACAAACACCCGCATGCTCTCACCCGGAAGCGCCACCGGTTTTACCGCATTCGACAGGTCATTGATGTTCAGCACTTTTACGCCCTGCAGCTCTGCCACTTTATTCAGGTTGAAATCATTCGTGATGACCTTGGCGCCGAGCTTTTTTGCCAGCGCAATCAGCTTGCTGTCCACATCGCGGATCTTCGGAAAGTCCTCCTCAATGATACGGACCTCCATATGGCTCATCTTCTGGATGCGGTGCAGGATGTCGAGGCCCCGTCTTCCGCGCGCCCGTTTCAATGAATCCGATGAATCGGCGATATGCTGGAGCTCATGCAGAATGAACTGCGGGATGATGATGGTGCCGTCGAGAAACTCAGTCTCGCATACATCTGCGATGCGGCCATCGATGATTACGCTCGTGTCCATGATCTTGATGTTCTCGTCCGCACCGCCCTTGAACAATTTCTTGATGTTCGATGGATTGAAGCGTTCGCCTTCCCTGATCCCGATCGTGATCCCGATGTATCCGAAGAATCCGTTCATCAACAGCAGGATGAAGTTCACGATGCTTCGCTCAAGCGGCACAAGTTTGAGCGGGGCGGCGATGATATTTGCTGACATTAAGCCGAGAATAAAGCCCAGGATACCGCCGACAATGACTTTTAATGATACCCGTCTGAACAGGAATTCCGTAAGGATGATCAGCACCGTGACCCCGAACCCGATCGCCATGCCTTCGATCTTGCTGACCTGATCGTACAGCTGCGTGGACACATAATAACCGAGCAGCATGCCTAAAAATATGAATAAAATACGTATAAGGATTAGTCCCATGTTCTCACCTCACTTTCATAATAAGATAGCAACCCGCCATGAATGCGGCCGCACGACTCCATCTGTTGCAGAAACAACGCCGTCAAGGGAAGCACCGGTTATTCCGGCTTAACGGTCACGAACAGGTCCTGCCCCTTCCTTCGGATGAGCAGCAAGATCCGTTCTTTTGTTTTTATCTGTTTAATGATCTTCCCGTACTCTTCAATAGTCGCAATGCTCTTCTGATTGACCTGCAGGATGAGATCGCCCTGCCGTACTCCTGCCTCAAAAACCCTGCTCCCGGACTCCACCTTGACCACGACCACTCCCTTATCGCTCTCATCATATCCGAATCGACGGGCAAGTTCGGGGGTAAGCTCTCTGACCGTAAGCCCCGCCAGTGCGCTGTTCTCTTCATCTGAACTTTCTTCTGGTTCTTCGCTGCGGGACGATGTCTCTGCAAGCTTTTTGGGGAGCTCGGCGATGGCCACATCCACCTCGAGTTCTTTCTTATTGCGGAAGAGCTTCATCTTTACCGTTGTTCCGATCGGGGTCTGCGAGACCATGTTCCGGAGGTGGCCCGTATCTTCGACGACCTTTCCGTTGTACTGAAGGATCACGTCACCCTGACGTATCCCGGCTTTTTCCGCAGGGCTCTTTTTCATGACACCGCTTACCAAAGCGCCCTTCAGGTCCTTTACACCGAACTCTTCGGCGAGGTCAGAGGTGACCTCCTGGATACTGACACCAAGCCACCCGCGCACCACTTTTTTATACTTTACCAGACTGTCCATCACCTGCTTTGCCATGCTGCTCGGCACGGCAAAACCGATGCCCTGGTAGCCGCCGGTCCGCGACAGGATGGCAGTGTTGATGCCGATCAGCTCACCCCGCGCATTCACGAGCGCCCCTCCCGAATTGCCCGGATTAATGGCCGCATCGGTCTGAATAAAATCCTCATAATCGGCAATGCCGACATTGGCCCGCCCGACTGCTCCGATCACGCCCATGGTCACCGTCTGGTTCAGACCGAAGGGATTGCCGATCGCGAACACGATCTCTCCGACCTTCAGTTTATTTGAATCTCCCCAGGGGAGTGCGGTAAGCCCTTTCGAATCGATCTTGATGATGGCGATATCGGTCTTCGGATCTGCGCCGATCAGTTTGGCTTTGTAATCCTTTTTGTTCGAGAGCAGGACCTTGATCTCATCGGCTTTCTCGATCACATGGTTGTTCGTGACGATATACCCGTCCTCGGACACGATGACACCGGAACCCAGGCTTTGCTCCTTGTGCTCCTTCGGAACATTGGGCCGGGGGAATTGATCTCCAAAGAACTTCCTGAAGAACGGATCGTCGAACAGGTCGTAGGTCGTATCTTCACGCGATTTCACCACTCTCGTGGTGGAGATATTGACGACCGATGGCGTGGCAATCGCCGCGACCTCGGATTGGGCATCACTTAATTGCGTAAGGATATCGATGGATTTAGCGGATATCTGGCTTTTCGCTGCGCTCGTCGTCATGATACCTATATGGGAAGACAGGACCAGACCGACGAATACGCCGAGCACGAGGATGAACACTGCACCCAGATAGATTCTTTTTTTGTTGAACATGGATTTACGAAGGCCTCCCGCACCGAATCTGTTCAATGATCTTTGAATAGACAGTTGTTTCTCATGTTTCTCACTGCCGATTTGGTTATTCTACCAGAAAGATACCAATCTTTTCAAGCCTTTTTATTATTGACAAAAATTGCCGATGACCTATAATACGTGCGTTAGGCACCGTCATGCGGAAAGAGAGATCGATTATTGTCCTTGAAATCCCCTACAAAACAGCCAACCGCAAGCCATCTCGAAAAACTGGATAAAAAATATCTCTGGCATCCTTTTACCCAGATGAAGGATTGGGAAAAGGAACACCCGCTCATGATCGAGCGCGGTGCGGGCAGCTATCTCATCGACAGCAACGGCAAGAAATATCTCGATGGGGTGTCCTCGCTCTGGGTAACGGTCCACGGTCATCGCAAAAAAGAGCTCGACCAGGCAATCTCCGCCCAGTTGAAAAAGATCGCCCATACCACGCTGCTCGGCTTATCAAACGTTCCTGCAGTACAGCTCGCGGAAAAGCTCATCGCGATCGCGCCCAACGGCCTCTCCCGGGTCTTTTATTCAGACAGCGGGTCCACGGCCGTGGAGATCGCTCTCAAGATCGCCTTCCAATACTGGCAGCAAAAAGGCCCCGAGCATCGCCACAAGACCGGCTTCATCTCGTTCACCGAAGCATACCACGGCGACACCATAGGAGCGGTCAGTGTAGGCGGCATCGATCTCTTTCACACACTCTACAAACCTCTCCTGTTCCACACGCGCAAGATCGAGACGCCGCACTGCTACCGCTGTCCGTACGGACTTCACTACCCTGAATGCCAGAAGACCTGTCTCGTGCATGCAGAACGGACCATCTCGAAATTTGCCTCGGCCTCCGCAGCCCTCATCATCGAACCCCTGGTCCAGGGTGCTGCGGGCATGTTCCTCCAGCCGCCGGGATATTTGAAGCGGATCCGGGAACTCTGCACCCAGCACAACCTCCTGATGATCGCCGATGAAGTGGCCACCGGATTCGGCAGGACCGGCAAGATGTTCGCCTGTGAACACGAATCGGTCTCACCCGATATCATGTGCACGGCCAAGGGGATCACGGGTGGATATCTTCCCCTCGCGGCCACCCTTACCACCGAAGATATTTATCAGGCTTTTCTCGGTGAATATCGCGATTTCAAGACCTTTTTCCACGGCCACACGTACACCGGGAACCCACTCGCCTGCGCAGCCGCCAACGCCAACATCGACCTGTTCAGGAAAGAAAAGACCCTGCAAAAACTCCAGCCGAAGATTCTCGCGTTGAAAAAAGGATTGAAACGGATCTCTGATCTGGAGCACGTGGGAGAGGTGAGACAGAAAGGCTTCATGGTCGGCATCGAACTGGTAAAAAGAAAAGCGACCAGGGAGCCCTACCCTGCAGAAGAGAAGGTCGGCTTTCGAGTGACACTGGAGGCGCGCAAACGCGGTCTCATCATTCGACCGCTGGGGAATGTCATCGTCCTCATGCCGCCGCTCTCCATTTCGATCAAGGAACTTGCTGTAATGCTGGACGCGGTATATGCTTCGATCAGGGAGATCGGGGTTTAGCGGCGACTCAGGCGCACAAGCTGAAACAGGTGTAATAACCGCCTTGATAGCTACTCACTGTTCCGAGTCCAACATCATCAATCGTTCGGCATGGATATGCTCGCATCACTCACGAAAGCGTCCAGGGTCTTGATCGCCGTGGCAGCTCTCTTCCCCTTTTCCTCAGACTCATGTTGAATGTTCTCCACCTTGCTCCCTATCGAAGCGAACACGTGCACGACATCCATTGCATGGGCATACAATAGATAAATAGACACTCCCCAGACAATGACCAGCCGGACGACCGTGACAACCTTTCTATTATTTATATCGAGAACCCCGAGAATGACAAGTGCGAACAGCGCGCTGATCATGACAATTCCGGAGATCAGCGCCCTTCTGCCGAAGGAGCGTGGGGAATCTGCAGGCGTTTGAGTTTGGACCTGAACAGGGGCAGGAACAGGGGTGATCTGACCAGGATCGGACGGGCCCGGTACTTTCTGTTCATTTGACGGGACCTGGCCACCCGAGTCTTTTCCCTCTTTGGCGGTCTCTTCGCCAATGACAATGATGGCCTTTGCACGATAGGGTTCCGGTATAGCCTGCAGGTCCGTGGACAGATTGACCAGGCCATCCTTATCCGTATATTTGTAGATCGCCGCGATACTGTCCGAGGACATCGCCAGACCGAGCGCTAGAACACACGCCATAATAAAAACCGTATTTCTCATCACACATACCCCCGGATATTCCAATTCGCGCTTGATATTAATATAAAGTACTTCAGAATGTCAATAACCTTGAATGGGTATTTTAAGGGTACCTGATCAACACAGCGGACAAATCTCAGGAATCCGCTTCATTTTGAATTTCATTGCATTCAAAGACGCTTTCTATGATAATAGAGATACGAAGTCCTTACCTTACATTATCTATGAATAAAAAACAGATCATCAGCTGGTGTTTTTTCGATTTTGCGAACTCAAGCTACTCTGCCGTGATAGCCGCTGTCATCTTCCCGGTCTATTATGCCAATGTGATCGTCGGAAATACTGCCGGCAACGGAGACCTCTGGTGGGGACGGGCAATATCCCTCAGCATGCTTCTCGTTTCACTTTCCTCCCCGTTCCTCGGCGGCATTGCTGATTACGCCGGTCTGAGGAAACGACTCCTCGCGCTCTACACCATGCTCTGCATCACCGCAGTAGCAGGATTCTCTTTCCTGGCGCCGGGAAATGCCCTCGGAGGATTCATCCTGATCGTGCTCGCGAATATCGGCATGGAGGGCGGCCTGGTGTTCTACAACTCCTTTCTCCCACGTATTTCCCCTCCGGAGTATCAAGGACGGGTATCGAGCTGGGGATTCGGCATCGGCTACGCCGGCTCGATAGTTTCACTCCTGATCGCACTGCCGCTCGTGCAGACCGGACATTTCGAACTGACCTGGGTCGCAACCGCATTGTTCTTCGCGATCAGCTCCCTCCCCGCATTCCTGTTCCTTCCGCAGGACGCACCGGCAACATCTGAAACCACGGTCCGGGCGGGGATCAAAGGAGCACTGCAGGCCTGGCAGACAACCAAGTCGATCTGGCGTTGCGCAGAGCCGAGAAACTTCCTGATCGCGTATCTGTTCTACGAGGATGGTGTCAATACGGTCATCGTCTTTTCGAGCATTTTCGCTGCAACCACGCTGCACTTCGGGACCGGTGAACTCGTGGGACTCTATATTACGGTACAATTCACTGCGCTCATCGGTGCACTGGCCCTTGCAAGACCCACGGACACGTGGGGCCCAAAAAAGGTAGTCATGATCTCTCTGCTGCTCTGGGTGATGGTCGCAATAGCTGCCTATTTCGTGCAAACCAAACCGCAATTCTGGGCAGTGGCCTGTACTGCCGGACTCGGGCTCGGGACCGTGCAGGCCGGCACCCGTGCATTTTTCACGCAGTTCATACCTAAGGGCAGCGAAGCGGAGTATTTTGGCGTATATTCCCTGGTTGGCAAATCTTCCGCCATTATGGGACCGCTTGTCTTCGGAGCAGTTTCATCCGGCTTCGGAAGTCAGCGGCCGGCCATTCTCTCCATCGTCCTTTTCTTCCTGTGCGGTCTGGTCTTGCTCGGAAGGGTCAAAGGCGGCGGGCCGAATGTGCCGACAAGCCATCCGAAGTAGATCGCGATCAGGTCCCTCAGCTCTGTCCCTCCCTTTTCGTATAGTTCCTGCTCCACTCCCGCCCGCCGCGTCGGCGTTCACACTGTATGGTCTTTTTGCTTGACAAAACCGGAGCTTCCTTCTATAATTCGTGACTTACAGCCTCTGGATGAAATGCGATGGCCATCAAAATCAACGACATACCGCCAGAGGGGCTTACACTGGAACTTGCCCACAAGCTCGATTTGTTTGACGCGGGAACAGCCTCGACGGCGTTCACAGCGGTTCTCAGCATAAAACCGACGGGCGCAGGCGTCCTGCATATCTCCGGGCGCATTCAGTCGGACCCGGTGCTCGAGTGCAGCCGCTGTTTAACCGATTTTCCGTATCACATCGATACCGAACTGAGCATCGACCTTGCCCCGTCAAAGGTGCTGGGAACAGCGCAGGAACATGAACTCGACCGGGGAGAGCTCGATATGGAGTTTTACCAGGGCGAGGAGATAGATCCGATTGAATATGTAAAAGAGCAGGTGTTGATCACTCTTCCCATGGTCCCGCTGCATCATCCGGAGTGCAAAGGACTCTGTCCGCTCTGCGGCACAGACCTGAACACTGCACAGTGCGGATGCCGCAAGGACAGCACGGAAGAGTTCGGAGCGTTTTCAGCATTGAAGGACCTATTAAAAAAATAAGCAAGAAGGAGCAGTGCACGAACATGGCAAATCCAAAACACAAGACATCCAAATCCCGCAGGGACAAGAGGCGCACCCATAAGCACCTGAGCGCCCCGAACCTCACGGTCTGCCCGCAGTGCCAGGAAGTGAAGAAGCCTCATCACGCCTGTCTGTCCTGCGGCACCTACAACGGCCGCGAGGTCGTAGCTGTTCAGCAGATATAACCGACGCTTTCGTAAAGGCAAAGGGATGATACTGTATTTTCAGGTATGACTCTTTGCCTTTTATATTGCAGGGAGCTTGTATGAAGATCGCCGTTGATGCAATGGGGGGGGACAATGCACCGCACGCTGTTGTTGCCGGTGCAGTGCAAGCGGCGCAGGAGTACGGGGTCGGCATCATCCTGGTCGGTATCGAACAGATCGTTCAGGCCGAGCTTAACAAATACCCCGCTGCCAAAACACTCCCCATCGAGGTCCGGAACGCCAGTGAAGTGGTGGACATGCTTGATTCTCCAGCCACGGTCTTCAGGAGAAAAAAGGACTCCTCCATCCGCATTGCAAACGATCTCGTTAAGAGCGGTGAAGCGGTTGCCGTTATCAGTGCCGGTCATACGGGCGCAGCCATGGCCACATCGCTGTTCGTTCTGGGCAAGCTCGAGGGCGTAGAGCGGCCGGCCATCGCGACGTTCATGCCTACGATCCGCGGCACCTCCATCGTCCTCGATGTAGGCGCGAACGTTGACTGCAAGCCGAACCACCTCCTGCAGTTCGCCATCATGGGAGAGGTCTACGCCAAGTACCTGCTCAAGAACGCGAACCCCAAGGTCGGCCTCCTCTCCATCGGCGAGGAAGAGACCAAGGGCAATGAATTGACCAAAGAAGCGTTCAAGCTCCTGACAGAAACATCGCTCAACTTCATCGGCAATGTTGAGGGGCGCGATGTGATGTCCGGGAAGGCGGACGTCGTCGTTTGTGACGGCTTCATCGGGAATGTCGTGCTCAAGGTCTCTGAAGCGGTGGCGGAAGCAATAGGATTGTTCCTGCGCGAGGATATCGAAAAGAGCCTGACCAGCAAACTCGGCTATCTATTGATGAAACCGGCGTTCCGCTCGCTCAAGCGCCGCGTCGATTACGCTGAATACGGCGGCGCACCGCTTGTCGGCATCAACGGGATCAGCATTATCAGCCACGGCCGTTCAAGCGACCAGGCGATCAAGAACGCCATCCGCGTAGCAGCGGAACTCGCCAAGAGCGAGGTCAACAAGCATATCCACGAGGACATCAAAAAGAACATGGAGATTGTCAAATCCAAATGATCCACGCACGCATAACAGGGACCGGTTCGTACGCGCCGAAAAAAGTCATCACCAACCAGGATCTCGAAAAGCTCGTGGATACGAACGATGCATGGATTCTCGAGCGTACCGGCATTAAAGAGCGCAGGATCGCTGAAAAGGGACAGAACACATCGGACCTCGCGTATGAAGCCAGCAAAAAAGCGCTGAAAGCGGCGGGGCTTCTTGCCAGCGACATCGACCTTATTCTGGTGGCGACCCTGACGCCGGATACGATATTGCCCTGCATGGGATGCGTGCTGCAGGAAAAGCTTGGTGCCAAGAAGGCAGCGGCCTTTGACATCTCTGCAGCCTGTTCCGGTTTTATCTACGGGCTGTCCATTGCCGACGCCTTTATCAAGGCCGGTGTATACAAGAACATCCTGCTGGTGGGAGCCGAAGTCCTTTCACGCTTTACAGACTGGGAAGACCGGACCACCTGCATCCTGTTCGGTGACGGAGCGGGAGCGGTCGTGATCCAGCGTCATGCGGGCAAACGGGGGGTGCTTTCTACCCACCTGCATTCGGATGGAGCGTTCGGGGACCTGCTCCACGTTCCTGCCGGCGGCGCCCAACACCCAGCTTCCCATGATACCATACGAAAACGCATGCACTTCATAAAAATGAAGGGCAATGAAACCTTTAAAGCCGCGGTGCGGGCGCTCGAAGGCGTTGTGCAGGAAGCGCTGGAACACAACAAGATCAAGCCTGAAGATATCGACTTTCTCGTACCCCACCAGGCGAACCTGAGGATCATCCAGGCAATGGCACAGCGCCTGAACATGCCCATGGACAAGGTCGTGCTCACGCTTCCGAAGTACGGCAATACATCCGCGGCATCGATCCCGATGGCTTTGGACGAAGCTGTGCGGGACGGCAGGATCAAGGAAAATCATCTCCTGCTCTTCGAAGCGTTCGGGGGCGGACTGACCTGGGCCTCGGCGCTGGTTCGCTGGTAACACGCGGCACGTAACGTTGAATTTATCTGGGTTCATTTATATTATAAAAATTTAATGCATTCCGGAGGATGTAATGGATTACCTGCTGACAGAAGAACAGATCATGATCCGCGACCTTGCACGGCAGATCGCGGTAGAGAAGATCGTGCCGGTACGGGCCGAACTCGATGAACAGAACAAATTTCCAACCTATATCATGAAAGCCATGGCCCAGGCGGACCTTTTCGGTATCTATATCCCTGAAGAATACGGCGGGCTCGGCAAAAAAAGTCTCGAACTGTACATCGCGATAGAAGAGATCTCCAAGGCCTGCCTCGGCGTGTCTACCAGCTATGCGGCCAATGCCCTCGGCACCTACCCCATCCTGCTCCACGGCAGCGATGCGCAGAAGAAAAAATATCTCCCCGATATCGCATCCGGAAAGAACCTGGTCGCCTTCGGCCTCACCGAAGCGAATGCGGGGAGCGATGCGAGCGGCGTACAGACCACGGCAAAACTTGAGGGCAATGAATACGTCCTGAACGGCACCAAGCAGTGGATCACGAACGGCGGCGAAGCCCAGGTCTATACCGTGATCGCCATCACCGACCGGTCCAAGGGAGCCCGCGGCGCATCGGCCTTTATCGTTGAACGGGGCACTCCCGGATTCACGTTCGGGAAAAAAGAGAACAAGATGGGCATCCGCTCCTCATCCACAACCGAGCTCATCTTCAACAACTGCCGCATCCCCAAAGAGAACCTGATCGCACGGGAAGGCATGGGCTTCATCGTTGCCATGAAAACGCTCGACTGTTCCCGCGCAGGGGTCGGCTCACAGGGTGTAGGCGTTGCGCAGGGCGCCATCGACGAATGCCTCAAGTTCGCCAAAGGAAGGGTCCAGTTCGGCCAGCCCATCACCTCCTTCCAGGCCATCCAGCATATGCTCGCTGACATGCAGACCCAGACCGAAGCGTCGCGTGCGCTCGTCTATTCCGCGGCCCGCATGCTCGACAGCGGCGCCAAGGATTTCTCCCGCGCCTCTGCCATGGCAAAGCTCTTTGCAACGGACACCGCGATGAAGGTCACCATCGATGCTGTACAGATCATGGGCGGCTCCGGCTATATGAAGGAGTATCCGGTCGAGAAGATGATGCGCGATGCGAAGATCCTCCAGATCTACGAAGGTACGAACCAGATCCAGCGCAATGTCATCGCGCTGGACATGATCAAAGAAGCGAACCGGCAAAAGTAGCAGGTAACCACGGCAGCACGCAGATGAACACCAGGGTTCAGTTCGCATCGCCGGAGATTGTAGTATCGTGATGTGGTTGAACCGATTCTGCTTTCGGAGAACTCATATGAACATCATAGTCTTAGTGAAGCAGGTCCCGGACACTTCTGAAGTAAAGATCAACCGGGAGACTAATACGCTGATCCGGGACGGCGTTCCGAGCATCATCAATCCCTTTGACATGTTCGCTATCGAGGAAGCGCTCCGCTTGAGAGAAAAGCACGGCGGCAAAGTGACCGCAATAACCATGGGGCCGCCCCAGGCAGCTGAATCGCTTAAGGAAGCCGTGTCCCTGGGCGTGGATGACGTCGTTCTGTTGTCCGACCGCGCTTTTGCCGGCGCAGACACCTGGGCGACCTCCTATGCCCTTTCGCAGGGCATCAGGAAGATCGGCGAATACGACCTCATCATCGCCGGTAAACAGGCCATTGACGGGGACACTGCCCAGGTAGGACCCGAGACCGCCGATATGCTTGGCATCCCGTTCGTTGCGTATATCAGAAAGATCGAACAGATTGCAGGAAACAGGATGACGGCGGAGCGGCTGATGGATGAAGGGTATGATGTTGTGGAAACATCGCTGCCCGCGCTCATCACGGTAGTGAAAGAGATCAACCAGCCGAGGCTTCCATCGCTTAAAGGAAAAATGAAGGCCAAGAGCCTCAAGGTCACCACCTGGAATGCAGCCGATATCAAAGCTGACGACTCCAAGTGCGGCCTCAAAGGATCGCCCACCAAGGTCGTCCGGATATTCCCGCCCGTTCCCCGAGGACAGCGGGAGGTCCTGACCGGCACCATGGAAGACCAGATTACAACCGCCGTCCGGAAGCTGAAGGAACAGGCGCTGATCTGACGCGGAGAGGAACAGAAACAGAACGGTACGAAAGCCGAAACAGGCTTGAACATGCCTTTTCGCCGTCCCGTGTTGATAAGGAGTAGAACGTGAGCGTAACTGTCATATCCGCTAAATGTACCGGCTGCGAGACCTGCGTTTCCACCTGCCCTTTTGGTGCGATCGAAATGCGCGACGGCGCGGCCTTTATCACCGAAGCATGCACGATGTGCGGTGCCTGCGTCGAGGCCTGCGAATTCAAGGCTATCGAGCGCAGCGAGGAAGCTGCTGGCCCGGCTGCTGATCTTTCGGCGTACAAAGGGGTATGGGTGTTCGCCGAGCAGCATAAGGGAGAAATCTCGAGCGTTGCCCTTGAACTCATCGGCGAGGGAAGAAAGCTCGCTGACAAAAAGAAAACCGTGCTCGCGGCCGTATTCATGGGCCACGGCATTAAAGGCAAGGCGCAAGACCTTATAGCATACGGCGCGGACCGTGTGTATGTTGCCGACGACCCCGCACTCAAGGATTTCAATGATGATACCTACGCCGCTGTCCTGACAGGCCTGGCCAGACAGCACAAGCCTGAGATCATCCTGGCAGGCGCAACGGCCATCGGTCGTTCCTTCTTTCCCAAAGTTGCGTCTACCCTGTATACCGGGCTCACGGCCGACTGCACGGTCCTCGATATCGATATCGAGAGCGGCCATCTGCATCAGACCCGCCCTGCATTCGGCGGGAACATCATGGCAACCATCGTCACGCCGAACCATCGCCCCCAGATGGCAACCGTACGGCATAAGGTCATGAAACCCGCCCAGCGAAACGATTCCCGGACCGGTGAGATCATCGAGGTGAAGTTCACGCCGGCAGGCGACCTCAGAACACGTGTCATCAAGACCATCGAAGAACTGGGTGAGACCGTGAACATCTGCGAAGCCGATATCATTGTCGCCGGCGGACGCGGACTGGGCAGCGCAAAGAACTTCCAGCTGGTCGAAGAGCTTGCAAAGGCCCTTGGAGGCGCAGTTGCCGCGACCAGGGGAGCCGTCGATGAAGGCTGGATCCCCTATGCGCACCAGGTCGGCCAGACCGGCAAGACCGTCTGCCCCAAGCTGTATATTGCCTGCGGCATCTCCGGAGCGATCCAGCATGTCGCCGGTATGCAGTCCTCGGAAGTGATCGTCGCTGTGAACAAGGACCCGGAAGCCCCCATCTTCAATGTCGCGACCTACGGAATTGTAGGCGATATCCATGAGGTGCTCCCGATCATGATCAAGAAGATCAGAGAAATGCGGGGTACCGCATGAAAATAGCGTTCCTCTTTCCCGGCCAGGGTTCGCAGTATGTCGGCATGGCCAAGGAGTTCATTGAGAACTTTGCTGAGTCCCGCGAGGTATTCGACGTTGCCAGTTCCGTTCTTGGCTACGATCTCCTGCAGCTCTGCATGCATGGCCCGGTCGAGACGCTGAATCTCACGGAGAACACCCAGCCTGCGATCCTCGCGACCAGCATTGCCATCCTGCGGCCGCTCGAGCGTCGGGGGCTGACGCCAGAAGCTGCCGCCGGCCACAGCCTGGGCGAATATACCGCCATCACGGCAGCAGGCGGGTTCGAGCTCAAAGACTCGATCTCCCTTGTGCGGAAGCGCGGCAGGTATATGCAGGAAGCCGTCCCCGAAGGGACCGGGCTTATGGCAGCCATCCTGGGCATGGAACGCCAGGACGTAGAAAAAACTTGCCATGAAGCGTCTAAAAATGGTATAGTTGCCCCTGCAAATTACAATTCACCCGGCCAGATCGTCATTGCAGGCGAGAAAAAAGCTGTTGAAAAGGCCATGGAACTCGCCAAGGCAGGCGGGGCCAAAAAAGTGATCCCGCTGGCCGTCAGCGTACCGTCACATAGCCCTTTGATGAAGCAGGCCGGTGACCGACTCGCCGCAGACCTCGAAGCGATCATGATCAAGGACCTTGCCATTCCGATCATGAATAACGCAGATGCAACATTCCTGCGAACGGCCGCGGAGCTCAGACCGTCATTGATCAAGCAGATCAGCTCTCCCCTCTTTTGGGAGGATTCTATCAAGAACATGACTGCCGTTGGATACGATACGTTCATTGAGATCGGTCCGGGCAAAGTGCTCTCGGGCCTCGTAAAACGGATCGCCAAGGATGCCAAGGTCCTGAACGTTGAAGACCAAAAAAGCATGAGCGACACGCTGAGTTTATTGGGGATTTAGGAACAAATCGTACGTTCTCATCTTCGATCTTAATGGAGAGGAATGGCAACAATGACAATTTCCGGCAAAATCGCATTGGTAACCGGTGCTGCACAAGGAATAGGCAGAGACATCGCCCTCGCACTTGCGTCCGACGGCGCGGATGTTGCCATCTGCGATGTAAACCTTGATGCTGCCCTGAAGACCACGGGAGACATCGAGGCCAAGGGGAGAAAGTCCCTGGCCCTGAAAGCGAACGTTGCCTCGTCCGCCGAGGTCACTGCCATGATCGACCAGGTGGTGGAGAAGTTCGGCAGGATCGACATCCTCGTGAACAATGCAGGCATCACCCGCGACGGGCTCATCCTCCGGATGAAAGAAGAGGACTGGGACCTAGTGCTCAGTATCAATTTAAAAGGTTCGTTCCTGTGCACCAAGGCGGCCCTCAAGTACATGACCAAACAGCGGGGCGGGAACATCATCAACATCGCCTCGATCGTCGGCGCCATGGGCAATGCCGGACAGGCGAATTACGTAGCTTCCAAGGCAGGCCTCATCGGATTGACCAAGACCATTGCCAGAGAATATGCGAACCGCGGCATCACTTCGAACGCAGTTGCTCCCGGGTTCATCGACACAGCCATGACCCAGGCGCTCTCGGAGACTGTCAGGGCTGAGCTTTCCAAACAGATCCCGCTGGGCAAGCTCGGCACGCCTGAAGACGTTGCGAACGCCGTCCGGTTCCTCGCCTCTCCCTGGGCGCAGTACATCACGGGTCAGGTGATCCATGTGAACGGCGGCATGTATATGTAACAAAGGAAAGCGCTATCCGCGCTCCCTGTCGTATCCTAAATACGGTCCAAAGAATTTAGAACATACCAAGAGGAGGATGACCATGGCAGATGTAGACGTAAAAGTAAAAAAGATCATTTCCGAGCAGCTCGGCGTACCGGAAGCGGACGTTAAACCCGAGGCGTCATTTGTGAACGATCTCGGCGCTGATTCACTCGACACCGTAGAGCTCGTTATGGCGCTCGAAGAGGAATTCGGCGTGGAGATCCCGGATGAAGATGCCGAGAAGATAGCCACCGTGCAGAATGCGGTCGACTATATCAAGGCAAAAGCGAAATAAGCACGGCGAACAACGCCGATCACCTGCAGTACTGCTTGCACGAAACTCCGAAAGCCAGAAGACCAATTGCGCAGATGCGTGAAACGGTTTTTTGGCTTTTCGGATTTTTTATCCAGGAGGTACCGACGTTTGAAAAAAAGAGTCGTAGTTACCGGCATCGGGATGATCACCCCGGTCGGCCTCGATACCGAATCGAGCTGGGAAGGTCTGATCAACGGCAAATCCGGCATCGGTCCCATTACCCAGTTCGAGGCCAAGGACATTCCGACGCAGATCGCTGGAGAGATCCACGGCTTTGAACCGGAGAAGTACATCGAGCTCAAGGAGATCAAGAAGATGGACCGTTTTATCCATCTCGCGATCGCGGCAAGCCAGATGGCCATGGACATGTCGGGGCTCAAGATCACTCCAGAGAACGCCGAGCGGGTCGGTGTGATCGTCAGCGCGGGCATAGGCGGTCTGCCGGCCATCGAAAAGTACCATAAAGTCTATCTCGAGCGCGGTTTTCGCAAGATCACACCGTTCTACATCCCCATGCTGATCATCAATGAGGTTGCGGGCAATATTTCCATGCGTTTTGGAGCCAAAGGCCCCAACATCAGCGTGGTCACTGCCTGCGCCACGGGCACCCATTCCATCGGAGACGCTTTCAAATGGATCCAGCGCGGCGATGCAGACGCCATGATCGCGGGCGGAACAGAATCCTGCATCTGCGTGACCGGTGTCGGCGGGTTCAACGCCATGAAGGCGCTTTCCACAAGGAACAGCGAACCCCAGCGCGCGAGCCGGCCATTCGATGCGGACCGGGACGGTTTCATCATGGGAGAAGGTTCCGGCATCGTCGTTCTTGAGGAAATGGAGTCCGCGTTGAAGCGAGGCGCCCGCATTTACGGAGAACTGATCGGCTATGGCGCCTCCGGCGACGCCTATCACATAACGTCGCCAGCGCCCAATGGTGAGGGAGCTGCACGGTGCATGGCCATGGCGATCAAGGATGCAGGGATCGCATTGACGGACATGGGCTATATCAATGCCCATGGAACCTCTACCAAGTACGGCGACGAGCTCGAAAGCATCGCTATCAAGACGGTGTTCGGCGACCACGCCTACAAGATACCGGTCAGCTCAACCAAATCCATGACCGGCCATTTGCTCGGCGCTGCGGGCGGCGTGGAGGCCGTTGTCTCCATTCTTGCCCTGGACCGCGGGATCCTTCCGCCTACGATCAATCTGGAAAATCCTGATCCGGAATGCGACCTCGATTATATCCCGAACACGGCGAGGAAGGTCCCGGTCGATGTGGTCATGTCGAATTCTTTCGGCTTCGGCGGGACCAATGCCTGCCTGATCATGAAACGCTTCCGCACATAAGATGCCTCCTCTGACGGACATGCAACGGCGTATCGCCTACACGTTCAAGGACCAGGATCTCCTTGAACGGGCACTTACGCATAAATCCTACGCAAACGAGAACAGGGTCCCCTCCCATAACGAACGGATGGAGTTTCTTGGGGACTCTGTGCTCAATCTCGTTGTCAGCGAATATTTGATGAAGCATTGCCCGGACTCGACCGAGGGAGATCTCTCTCGGCTCAGGGCCTCCATCGTGAGCGAACCGGCGTTGGCGTCCGTTGCCCGCGTCATCGGGCTCGGTGATTTTCTGCTCGTGGGCAAAGGCGAGGAGCAGACCGGCGGCAGGAACAAGGACTCCCTCCTCGCAGACAGCCTCGAAGCCCTTATCGCCTCGATCTACCTTGACACAGGAAAAGAGGCAGCGGAGTCCTTCATCCTTCGGACCTTTGCCGACCTGATCAAACAATGCTGTACATCGCGCGGAACGCTCGATTACAAGACCGAACTTCAGGAACTCTGTCAGGAACGACTGAAGCTTCTTCCGGAGTACCGCGTCGTGTCCGAATCCGGTCCGGACCACCAAAAACAGTTCGAAGTCCAGATTTCCGTCAAGGGAGAGGTGTACGGCCACGGCAGCGGAAGAAGCAAGAAGGAAGCGGAGCAAAGAGCGGCCAAGGAAGCGCTGGCCAGATTACTGGCAGCATAAGACGTACAACTGGAATCAAGCCCTTCCCTCAGCCGCCGCTGTACGTAAAACCGCTGAGCCCAGAGAGCATTGATCATGATCATCCCCTTTTTTATACCCCACTCCGGCTGTCCCCACCAGTGCGTTTTCTGCAATCAGAAAAACATTACCGGCCGATCCCGGGCCATTGACCCAGCCGAAATCCAGCAGACGGTCCGAACATATCTTGGAACGAACCATTCACCTGCCCCCGTGCAAGCAGCTTTCTACGGCGGCAGCTTCACCGCACTACCGCTCGAGGCACAACGGACCTATCTTGAAGCGGTCCAGCCGTTCATCCATGACGGACAAATCCAAAGCATTCGCATCTCTACCCGGCCCGACGCTATTCAGAACGAGAACTTGGCCTTGTTACAGGAATATCACGTCTCAATCATTGAGCTCGGTGCACAATCGATGAACGATTCCGTGCTAACGCTCTCGAACCGGGGCCACGCGGCCGCGGACACAGAACGC
>Ga0315268_10002231_pt1 | contig 22059 bp, 26 predicted proteins | sample C1_top_MG_FD_204535 | JGI IMG/M metagenome (GOLD analysis project Ga0315268, IMG submission 204535) | Sediment microbial communities from Yellowstone Lake, YNP, Wyoming, USA - C1_top | ecosystem: Environmental > Aquatic > Freshwater > Lake > Sediment | place: USA: Wyoming | collected 2017-08-01 | reverse complement strand
CATCTGCGTTTGCGAGAGGTAGTCTGAGGAATGGCGTAAATTCTGCGATTACTATTGGTGGAGACGTGATCGTAGTGCCGGCCACCATGTCAGCCTCTCGACGCAAAGCAAACCTCGTCACCTCTCCAGAAGTATTTTCACTTCCTGGAACACCTTTCCACTCAAGTTTGTTGCTACCGTCTGGGTTCGCACTTGCTGACATATTGAGATCTTCCAGCATTTCAAAGGTGATCCCGTTAGGTCCTGTTGCCTGGCTACCAGCATAGAAGATTGGTGCAAGCGAAAGATCAGGAGCAAGACGCTCACCTGTACCTGTTGCAGGAACTTCGCAGATCCACTTTACAGGCACGCGAGCAGCACGAGGTCCCTTCGCCTTGTAACCACGCATCTTGGCGAATGCTTCAATGTTCTCCAACTGGCGAGCGGTCTCTGCCTTTATCTCTAGGAATTGTTGATCCATATAATAAGCAAGAACATCACCAACATAGGCCTGGAGTTCCAGAACCATCATACCCGGAGAACTTTCATTGTAGTCTTGGTAAGATCCACTGAAATGTGCTTGAGCATAGCGCATTAGGTCGCGCTTGAAGCCCTCGAAGTCCTTATTGACGTAACGAACCGTCGTGTCTTTCAAGTTAGCCATTGCTTGCTCCTTACTGCGGTTCTATTACGATCTCCAGGATCGTGTTCAGGTCTTGCCTGTTTTTCAGTCCGAAGTCAATACGAATGTGCATTCCATGACCATCTGGCTCTGTAAATGTTATTATTACATCATTTATCTGGACATACGGAAGCCAGCTATCAACCTGAGATAGGATACGAGCAGTCACCTTGTCAATGGTTTCCTGTGTGGCAGGATAGAAAATAAACTCAATGAGATTGCACCCCATGTGGAAATGATTAGGTCTCTCGCCCCAGTTCGTAAGGACAAGAGACTTCAAATTAAACATCGTTGCCTGTATCTCTGAGACAGAATAAGCCAAGTACCCCAGCGAACTGGTGGTTCTGGCGAGTGGCATCGTCAATCCGTTAGGGTTCGGCATTCAAGGTAAATAGGCCGACCACCTACTTTCCTACGGATTGTCTATGCGACTAATGGAGCAAGTCCAGGAAGATTGCCAGGGAAGCCTGTAATGATTTCCTTGCACTGCTTCAAGAGGCAAAGAAACAACTGCAGTATTGGGGACATTTTTCCATCAGGAGGTGTAAGACCAAGCATTTTCAAGAGAGATGTCATTGCTTCTGTTAGGCCATTGATAATAAAATCCTTGAGGCCGCCGAGGCCTGAAGCAAGTTCGGCAAACTTTGATGTGATAAACTCGATCACGAGTTTCAAAATCATCAATGGAATGGCGACAAATGCCAACAACATCTTTACAAACTGCTCTATGACCTTTGTTATCCATGACACAGCATTCTTTATCTCACCTGCAGCAGATGCGACAATCGCCTTTATTGGCTCAAGTGCAGCAGAGATTGCGTCAAGTGGATTTCCACCAGAAAACATTCCCTTGAGAACATCTACAAGCAACTTTGAAAACTCTATTGTCGGCAGAACGATGTATTCCTTGGCTGCTGCAGATGCTGCGTTGATGCTGTCCCTAATCATTTTACCAAAATCAGGTAACTTCAGTTTTGACAGGAACTTATCAACAAATAGTTGAATAAGTGTTCCTGGCAAATCCTTGATTGCATTCACAATGTCTGCAATCTTCTTGGGATTACCTTCTCCTATTGGAGCAGGAACATAACTCTTGATGACACCAGCAATGCCCATCATTTCTTCTATAACTGCCTGAATAACTCCGCGAACCATGTTCGCCATTCCTGGGTCTTCGAGCCTAAAGAACACAAAGGCTGGTGGGACAACAGAACCTAGTTCCTGTGTCTGGCAGTTGAAGACGCTAGTGATTGGATCGCTCATCTCTTAATGTACCCATCATCAATCCACTTCTTCGCCCACCCATCAGGTCCTGTCAATGTATCAGCTACATTTTTCTGCAAATCGCTTCCCGCAAATGGAACAGGAGCACCAAGGTTTCCTGCAGTACTAACTGTTGCTGCTGACATAAATGCACTTGTTATTCTTTTAACAAGATCATCGAGAGCATCAGCAAGTGGTCCTAACTTGACTTTGTCTGTGCTATGAACCTCGAGACCAACACCCCCAACATCTATCCAGAGATCTTTTCCAACATGGCCGTCGATGTAGTCCTTTGAGATGACAACAAAAGTCTTACCATCTTGTGTCGCAACTCTAACATCGCCATTGTCCCTAAAGACCGCTCTGATGTTGTCTGATTTTGCGATGATGGCTTTGGCAGCCGACTTTGCTGGCGATGTTGTGCCGCCATTGAGACTACCCGAAGTGCCGTACGCGAGATTTGCATCAACATTCGTCTTCATTGACAAATACACGAATGCGTCATCGCTATTGAAGTTTGGATGTCCCTTGGGATCGTGTCTGCCGGCAATGATAGCAATAGAGCCAGCACCAGGAACTGTGCCAAGTCCATCAAATCCTGTTGCTGGAGCATTTGCTCTTGCTCTATCTGTTCCTAGAACAATGATGGTGTTGTTTGCACCTTCAGCCACCCAATCACCCTGACGGCGTGTGAATGTCTCTGGTGTTTGCTCTATGACCTTATCGTATCCTGCCATGTTAGTCCATAAAGAGCACTGTCAGTGGTTGTTGTGGCTTGATTGGGCTTGGATTTCCTGCTGTCGGTTTTGGTGCGCTCGTATCAACGAACAGTTGTTTGTTAGACTTGTCAGCGTTCTTCAGAGCGGTGCTCATCAAGATTAGATTTTTTGTAGATTTGATTTCATCATCTGGTCCTGGCTCTGCCATAGGAACTTTTGCAACCCACAGTCCATGATGCATCGCTTCGTCTTCAAACATTACATACACCATTTCACCTGCAGAAGGTGTGTCTGCGCCTGGGAAGAGTGGCCAGTATGTTCTAAGGTCTTCGTCTGCTATAACCTCGTCCATGTTGTTGGTCATTATGCGCGCTCTCACAGAGTTTTTAGGATTGTAAGGCCCTAGCGTAGGTTCAACATAGTATTTTACAAGTTCCTTGCCCTCTTGACTTTTCACAGTCACGTGTAAAATACTTCCATCCATTGGCTCACCGTCTGGTGACTCCAATTTCCCGCCCTCTGAATCCATAGCAATAACGAGAGCACGATACATATTCGGGACGTAGTCGCCTCTTTCGCGGTACTGACCCCCAGCACCTTTCTTGAGCATCTCAGTAAATGAGATGTTAGGTCGGCGATACTTCTCGTTGAACATATCAGAAGACACTTAGTTGGCTTCCTGCGGCTGGATTTCGTCAAAGACATCCTCAGTCTGTTGCTTTGACAACCTCATTGGATCTTCTACAGGAGGAGCACTGCGACTTTCAAGTTTGACAAGTTCAACAAGTTGCTTATTCACGTTTGTCAAAGCCTCACTAAGCCCGGCTATCTCTTCTGCAAAAGCAGCGGCCACCTCAGGATCGAGAGGTTCATCCTCGTCCTCGGTGGCCGTTTTCCTGCTAAATCCGTGAGTAAGACCGTCAGCGGCAGCCTCTAGACGCTTTCTATCGCGTCTGGCATTCGCTATAATCTCCTCCGTCAAACTCTCCTTCGTCATCTTCGTCGTCATCTTCAGCATTGCTGGTGGCTCCCGTTGAGTGGTATGTCTCGTGCCACTCTGCATAGAGGGCCTTGATCTTCTTGAGATTTACCACAATCTGCTTGGTATTCAAGCCTGTAAGTTCCCGAAGATAAAGATAAACGGCCTTCTTGTTGTAAATAGTAATCATCTCAGCGTTTTTCATAATGAAGATGATTGCTTCAAGAACCTGTTTTTCATTCTTCTTCTTGAGTTTATCACGCCAGATGTCCATTGCTTTATAAAACTCAAGCCAGCGTTCCTTCTCTTCTATAATAACTTCGTGAGCACTTACCTGAAAGTTGGGGTCATTCTTGGCCGCTTCGTGGTCCAGGTCGTAGAACAACTCGCTCTCATTCTTATTCTTCTTCTGGTTCTCACGAGCCCTGGCGATGAACCAGTTCTTGGCAACCATGTTGAAGTATGAGAACGCTGCTGATGTGAGTTTATTGGGATTTGCAGACTTGGTTGCATCAAACTTAGGAAGTGTGCTATAGAGGTCTGTTAGGCATTCTCGTTGAAGTGTGGGCACATCACCTAGGGTGTAGAAGCCATAAACATAAATCAGGTTCTCAATAAGTTTCTCAAATGCAGGCCTGATCTCTTTATCAAAGATCTCGTGAGCAAGAACCTTATCTCCACTCTCATCTGCGTCCTGGAAATGCTCGATGGACCTGTCGGTATTGCGTGTAAAATACGCTGCCATTTGTCTCCTATTTGACTACTGGGCGTTGCGGCGACGGCGGGGGACGCAGTTCGAGGCCCGTTGCCTCTTCCATGCGCTGAAGTATTTCGTTAAGACGGCGGCCCATTACGGCCATGTTAGAATGAGCAGCCTTTATTTCAGGCTCATTTGACATAACATTGCTCTTCATCATTCTCTGAAACTGCAGCAAGTTTGTTGTGATGTCATCAGAGATGTACTGAAACACCTCATCATACACAACACACTTACGATAAAACCTGTATGCTACAAATGTCATCCCGCATAATGCTACCAACAGGATGAAGATAAGGATCCATTCCCACATAACTTACCTCTTGCGTGGCATCACAAGGTCGGTCGATGGACCGTCTGCATTGCCATTAGCGAACTTTGGCGTCCAGCCAACACCTGTCAAAGAGAAGTGAGAAAGGACAGGAATAGACACCATCTCTTGCTGACCATCACAACCCTCTGCACAACAAACAGGCTTTGGATTTTCGAGATACTCAGCAATGCGCATTACGTGCTCTACTTCACCTGAGCATTTCGGACACCTAAAAGCATAAGTTGGCATTAGTTTAGGCTCCCGTCACCAGGCGTTGGCTCTTGATCTTCATCAACATCATCAGGCCAAACATTCACACGCGGATGCATCTTGGTGTAATCTGTGCTTAGATCAAGAACATCAGTATGATCTTCATTTACAGCAAGGTCAAGTTCGCGAAGTCCCTTTGATGCATCCTTGATACCCATAATACCGTCCTGAACAATCGCCATGATCTCCAGGAGTGCTTCATTGGAAAGTCTCATTAGTTTCTCCTTTTAGTATCTTACTACAAATCCTTACTCGAGTACAGGCTTCAGGCTCTTTAGTGCTAATCTTGCAGGCTTACGAACATCAATCTTGTCCTTAACCCAAGTCTTCATAAATGAAGAAACGAACTTGTTCTCAACAAGCATCGTTAGTTCAGGCATTTCAAAGTCCGCTTCAATGCGCTCTTTGTGAATGGCATACTTACTCTTACCCATCTCAAGTTGCTCGTACTGGCGTATCTCAATGCCCTTGGTGTCTAACACTACTACGTGCTTATAGTCCTGCTCAAATGGCTGTGGCAATCTGCCCGCTGTCTTGCTATCAATAATGAGAAGCCTATCTGTTGGTGTGATGCTTAGAGTTGCCTTCATTTGTCAGTCACCGCCCTGTCATTCATCTTTTCCCAATCCTTTTCCTCACGAAGATCACCATTGCGTGCAAGAACAGTTGAGAACATCTTTTCAGCAAGTCCCTTCTGCGCAGCAACAAACTTGAGGTTATGCATATCCTTTGGGAAGCAATGACCGCCAGCACCAAGGAATGTATCTGGTCCTGGAACTTGCGTGTGACTTGCACCGATGCGTGGGTCCAGGACTGTAAGCCACCGAACCTCGCTATAATCAATGCCTAACTTTTCACATAGTTGATAGATCTCATTGCAGAACACAACCTTTGTAAAGAGTAAGCCATTTGTCATCAACTTCGTCATCTCTGCAGACTTGGCAGGACACTGAACGAGGATGACCTTCCCCTCATCAACTCGACGCTGATCAGCAGCCAGGAAGAACTGAAGAACAACTGCTGTATCTTCAGGAGATCCACCACACAGAATACGGTTTGCACTTATCATATCTTGTGAAGCAGACTTTTCCATTAAGAACTCTGGGCTAAAGGTGATCCTCATATTGGGGTATCTGCTCTTCATCTTGTCCGTGAAGCCTGGTGGAACAGTGCTCTTAAGACATACGATGAACGTGTCTGTTGGACGACCAACTTGTCTTGACATACACTCGACGTCCTGGAATACATCTTCAACAATACCTGTGTAGCACTCACCAGTTTGACGCATTGGTGTAGGAACACAAACAAAAATGATATCAGCCTTCTTGACAACTTCGTCAAGACCAAGCGACGCAGACTGATACTTGTCGTACGAGATAACTGGGAACTCGTGTCTCTCAAAGTATGCTCGCATCGCCGTACCAACAAAACCCTGTCCAATAATACCAACGAGTGCATTCTCTTTCTTGAAACTTGCTACGAAATCAGGCGCATTTATGTCCATGTTATTTCCATTCCTTTAGTCCAAGTTTCTCATCAGGTACCCAGAACGTACCACCCTCATTTACAAACTGATGCTCCTTACCAGCAATCTCTGCTGCAAAGTTCCAAGGTAAAATAATGCAGTGAGTTGGATAATGATCCAAGAAGAAGTGAGGCGACACAATAGGGATGTGTGCTCCTGGGGACCATTTGCCTTGTTTTGCTGGTGTGCTATCCACGATGAATGAGATTAGAGTTGGGTCTCTATCTGGACAGTTGTAGTTTAGTAGTGTGTTTCCTTTTGCCGCCGCTCCGTATGCAGCAACTGACCCCGTCTCAGCAAGTTCTTTTACCTTTGTCCAGAACTTTGTCATCTTGTCAAACACACGTCTCTCAAAACTAGGACCTCCGCCAAACCCACCAAAGTAGTAATGACCCAGTTCCAATCCCTTTGCTTTCTCTTCCTTGAAGATTTCATCAACAGATCCATCAACCCAGTATGATGACCTTCTTGCAAACACTCTAAGAGAGCCACCATGTATTGGCAACCTTTCTATCTTTGTTATCTTGAGGCCATGACGACTAAAGAGTTTGTCGATTGATGTGAATGAGAAATAGCACAGATGTTCGTGATAGGTTGTGTCAAACTCTGCCTTCTCAATAAAGTCTCCAATGTACGGGACCTCAACAATGGCTACACCTGATGGCTTAAGTATTTTTTTAATACCCTCTACGAACCCATTTGTATCAGCAACGTGAGCAAGCACATTGTTTGCATGGACTACATCAGCAAGCATTCCATCTTTCACCATTTTATCTGCAAGTTCATTTGTAAAGAACTCTGGTAATGTTCTGATACCGGCCTCATTCGCTATCTTTGCAATGTTTTCTGCTGGATCGATGCCAAGAACAGGGATACCTCCCTTAACGTAGTGTTGAAGAAGATAGCCATCATTACTTGCAAGTTCTACTGCAAGACTATCATTGTTCAACTTCTCTTCAGAGATAACTCTTACAACACATTCTCTTGCGCTCTCTACCATTGTCTTGGATTGCGATGAGAAATACACGTAGTCTTTAAACAAGACTGAAGGATCAACTGTCTCTCTGATTTGCACAAGCGTGCATAACCCGCATACAGCAAGTGTAAGTGGGAACTTTTGCTCTTCCTTATCAAGATCTTCCTTGTTGAGCAGTGAATTTACCAATGGCTGCTCACCCAAGTCTAGGAAGTCCCTGATGTATTTGTTGCCACAAGAGCGACACTCTGTTGAGTACTTGTAATCTGACATCACTTGTCTCCATAGAATGGATTTACACCATGCCAACCAAACTGGCTCTCATAAGGTTGATTTTCAATAGAGAACCTGTTTGCAACTTCAATGGGTGCAAACTTCATTCCTATCTCTTCCAACTTGGCACGGTATGTGCGGCATACACCAACATCAAGTGGATGCGTAATCGGGAAGTTATCCTCAACACTCAATGCAAGAAGCATCTTGTGAGAGATAAGACAGAACCCCATGTTTCCCACAACGCTGTCCCAGAACCACGGAGCACCAACAAGGTCATAATCAAGGAACATCTCGTCCCAAGCAGAGCCATTTAGAACATAGCCATCCCATTGCACGACTATAACATGGCTTGTCTCGATGTATTTATGAAGGTCTCTTGCAAAGAACCTGTCATAATCTGGCACACTCTTCATTGCAGGGACTTCTATGACTGAAATCCTGCTATCACCTGCATCAAATCCGACCTCACTTGTGAATAGTAGGCACTTTGCTACGCCTATCTGGTTGAGTGATTTGATGAGTGCATCCGCTGTCTGCCGTAGATTGACGTCTGAGATGGCCACAAGGGTGACGTCAGTTAGTTGCTTATCGGATGGGGCCACCTTAGCCATAACATTTTTGGTGAGTTTGACAGGGTTTCCCTCAACCAGGTCGAACACGTCCTGTGCCCAGGCCTTACCAAGACTGCTATTGAAGTTCTTAGCAATGTGTTCAGCAAGTTCTACTGCCCATTCCTTTGGCTTGTCGTAACTGATGACAACCTTTGCCATCTTCAACTTTGCATCTGCTTCCTTGGGATTTGCCCATCTTGTTCCTGGCTCCATTACATCCTTCCAGTGACTGCTTTCTGGAATGGGTGCCAGGTCATAATCTACAGCAACAAACTTGTTCTTACCATCGATGTGCAGGAAGTCAAGTTGTCCTGACCATGATGTTGCAACTACAGGAAGACCACACGCTGCAGCCTCGATAATAGGGAGACCATAACCTTCACCATGAGTGAGCGTGACAAACGCCTTCACCTTTGGGTGCTTGTAAAGTGCGGCCAGTTCAAGATCGCTCAAGCGCCCGTGAATGAGTTTGATCCGTGGGAACTGGCCGCAGCCTGTTTGGGCCTTGATGTATGCAATGCGGGCCCGAATGTTTTTGAAATCTAGTGGAGAGTAATTTACCATCGACACTTTGAGAACAAGTCCAATGTTTTGACTGCCGCGGAACTGCTCACAGAACCACTTTACAGTGTTAGTGATGTTCTTGCGGTCTTCACCATCAGCCTTATCCATACCAAGACCAACACAGACAAAGTTGAAATCTGGCATATCTGAAAGGTCAAGTGATGACGAGACTGGCGTGGTGTTGAATACCTCGTCATTTACCCACTCTGGTAGAATGTAGAGTGGCTTCTGCAGCAGGAGTTGCTCGGGTCCCTTGTCACCATTGTAAATGCCGGTTGTGAAGCCTCGAGCAGAATGAATGGATGGAACAACAAGGACATCAGCAACTTCGTTTGTCTTTGTCTGCCAAAGAGGCGTCACGCGATCTGTCTCAATGCCTGCTGTGACGCAGATGTTCTTTGGCGCCATCTTCATAAACTCATTTGGGATGGTGACCTGAACAGATGCATCAAAGTTATGAGGACCGGCCGGGTTAAACTTGTTTGACAATTCGCGGATGCGGTTCATTTCCGGAGTGTCTTCATAAACAAGTGGTGTTGCTCCCCATGGAACAGACATAACAGTGATGTCAAAACGACCATCTTCGTCAAGAGCCTTGAGCAACATACGCGAATGGACACCATAACCAGATGCTGTCTGAACTGGTGCGCGGAAAATGATCTTCTTCATTATTACCTCGATGAAATGATTAGAGAAGGTCTGCCCATCTCTTCGTATTTGTCTGTGACATGGAGGCCAGTAGCAAAATCAATCTGAGGCTTCCATCCCAGTTCTTCAAATGCCTTTTTGTTATCTGCAAGTGTTGCTGAGTATTCACCTTCTCTTGCAGGTAGGAACTCACGCTCACCACCCGGGTCAATCATCTCTGCAACCTCTAAGATACTATAGTTTTTCCCTGTACCGATGTTGTATGTGCCACCCGCAAAATAGTTCATTGCCGCAAACATATTTGCGCGAACGCAATCACCAACAAAAGTAAAATCTCTTCTCTGTGTTCCATCACCCACAATAGTGAGCGGGAGGCCCAAACGCTTTTGCTTACGGAAGAGCGCAACGACTGTTGCATAAGAACCACTTTCTTGGTGACGGGGCCCATAGGCATTGAAGTACCTGAGTGAGCAAGTGGGCAACCGGTACAATCGCTGGTACAACTGTGCAAGGTCCTCGCCAAAGACTTTTGAGAGGGCGTAAGGGGACTTGAGGTCTCGCTCGCAGAGTTCATCGACTGGGATGTTGTTGTGAGCAAGTTCTGCTCCGTTGTCTCCACAGACGGAAGAACTGGCAGAATAGACATAGCGCTTTACCTCTCCAACACGACAGGCTTCCAGGATGTTGATGGCAGCCATGATGTTATTCTCTAGTGCGAAATGTGGGTCCGTGATTGATGGTTGAATGCGCGCCATAGCAGCAAGATTGAATACCCAATCCTTATGGTCACATACCCTGCGAGCAACATCTCTATCACGAGCATCTCCCCTAACAAACTCAAGCCTTGGATTTCCCTTCCATCTAGCAAGGTTTTCAATCTTGCCGTCAAGAAGACTATCAAGGACCGTTACCTCAAATCCTTGAACCATCAACTCATCAACAAGATTGCTTCCAATAAAGCCTGCTCCTCCAATGACTGCTACGGCCATGTATTCTCCTTAGAAGTTTGCAATGCGAGGAACTGGTTTCTTGTGCGTCGCAATAGCATCTTCAATGATGTCGTCAAATGACTTGAGCATAAAGTCCATGTTGAATGTCTTGAGAGCCCACTCACGACCCTGAGCACCAAGTTCCTTACGAGCAGGACGCCCCATGTCATAAACCTTCTTTAGAGCCTTGACTGTATCTTCATGGCTAACGCGGTCGTCATAGATGTAAGGGATTGGCTGGCTGCCTGTGCAAGAACGACTTGCTGGGAAGACAGGAACCCCGAACCACTTGCCGGCCTTCTTCTGCCATAGAAGTTTTGCAGTCTTGGTCATATCATCCTGGTCAGAGAAGTCTTCACGACCCTCCCACCAGTCACCGATTTGGAACTGCAAACCACCTGTCATCTGCAGGATGATTGGAGTGCCGCACATCAGGCTCTCTAAAGTACCAAGACCGAATCCCTCATTGTTGGCAATGTTGATCGTCACATCAGCCGCATTGTAGAACATATTGAGGTCTTCAGGAGAAACACGAGCCTCTGAGACAACAAGGTTGCTATCAATCTTGAACTGTTGCGCAACAGCAATGAGGTCCTGACCTTCTGGGTCCTTTGTTTGCGTTTGTAGGAATAGAACGCAGTTCTCTTTGCCAACCTCTTGCGCAAACTTAGAGAAGATAGCAACGACATCGCCTGACATCTTACGACGAGCATTGCGGTTGTTCCAGAATACAACGAACTTCTTATTCCAGTGTTGTCCCATTCTAGCCTGACGGAATGCCATAACTTCCTGCTCAGGGACTATCTTGAACTGATCTGGTGGAATGGCGTGTGGAACATACTTAAACTTGCCATTGTAGAACCCACGCTTTTGCATATCTTGCAGCAGTCCATATGTTTTCAATGAAAGCGGCACAATGGTTGAAATGCCTTCATAGAAAGCATCGTTGAAGATAGGAGTTGGATCGTTGTCCCAAACGTGCCAATAAATGACTGGCATATTCTGCTGAATTTCGTCCGCCATCTCAAATAGCCACTGATAGAAACGAGGATCTGTCACAATGAAGAGAGCATCAGGCTTCTCATTGATGATGAACGACCGCATACGATCTCTATCACCATAACCATCAATAGGCCAAACCAACCAGTCACCCTTATAGATTTCAGGGAAGACATTCTGTGGTCGATAGTCAGGATGCTTGATAGCAGCACCCCAAGACTTTACCTGATACTTGCCGGTCTTTAGAAGACCTTCGATAACATACCTTGTTTGAAGACCTACACCACTGGGGATGAGTGGGTGGTCAGAGATCGTTAGGATCTTCTTCTTGCCGACAGTGGTCACATTCATAACCACCGACGGAGTTATCTCTACAGGAGGCTGCGGAACTTCAGTGGAGTTTTCCATAGTCTATCTAGTCGTCCTTTGTGCAGAAGTTAGTATCAAGATACGGACACCTTTCACCGTATTTGCTGGTGCAAAAACTTCTATCTTTCTTGAATGAATTGTTCTTCTCACGCGCTACCATCTCTGAAACATTACCAGAGAGAGCATCTAGAGAACGCTGGACACTTACCGGTCCTGCAGATACTGGGAAGAACTCTATTGGGTGACTGCCTTTTGGCGGTCGCTTCTTCAATAGAACAAATGCTGTGCGAACCTGTTTAGGATCAATGTTGAACTTTTTGCATATGAAATACTTGTAGAGGAATAACTGGAAGTGCTTCCATTGATCCGACCGAGTATCTCTATCCCATCCCCATGAGCAGGTCTTGAAGTCGCAGATCCAGAGGATGTTGTTTCCTCTCTTGTCCTTTGACTTGATGATCACATCGATGTATCCTTTGAACTTCATCTGAATGTCGCCGTGTAGTTCAATGTCCTCGAAGAGAGCAAACTCATTATGCACGACCTCTGCGTCCTTGAGTTCTTCACACTCGTCAAAGTGGTTGAGAATGCGCTCACCAGCAACAAGCATCTCAACGTAGTCTTTAACTGGGAGTTTCTTTGGGTAGAAGGGACCATTCTCTGATGTTAGTTTAGAGAACTTGTCCTTGAAGACCTGCACTGCTTCTGGGGTGGTGATCGGGTCTTTTCTGGTGTAATGTTTCTCTAGAGCCTCGTGAATAGCAGTTCCGAAGTCAAAATGAACAGAGAACTTGTTTGATCTCTTATTTTCGAGGTAGTCTAGTTTCCAGCGATGCTGACATTCATTTGCAAATGAAGACAACTCGCTAAAGGAAATGTGTGGTCTCAACGGGCGCTCTCTTTCATACTAACTAGTAATACTATTATACAGATACCCTCTATACTACTATACTAAGAAGCGAAAGATCTATAAGAAGAGACAGAATAGATAGTAGTTACTAAAGACTAAAGATACTAAACTATAGATCTATAAACTACTCAGGCTCCCGTGAAGGAGCCCAAGTGTTGTATCTGTAGCCGCTGTTCTGTCTGTCTGGGTTCTACCAGGAGACCATCATTCATCTGAGCACCAACCCGATCTCTCGGCGGACAGCGTCATCAAGATCTGTTTGGCTTAGTGCAGCGTCTGTTGTGGTAAAACGGGGCAAACGTATGTGTCCCCTCCCACAGAGCAAACCAACTTGTCCTGAGCACCAGCGAACTTCCTCGATTGACTGAGGCCTTCCAGCCACCGCGATGGTCCGATACAACAGTGCCACAAAAAGGACTCGAACCTTAGCGATCAGGTTTATGAGACCCAACGGGGCATCCCGCCCTATGTGGCATACAAAGGTGCCGTGATGAATAGGCTCTGCAGTTGCAACTGCATTTGCGTGTTATCCCCCAGCGGGGCACGGTGTTGGACACAACTACCTATTCACTTCTCCAACTCATCTTAGCAAGCGTTGCGTACGCCACCTGGTAAGACACGACATAATGGTTGCAGGAAATGGACTTGCACCAATCGATCCGGGGTTATGAGCCCCAGTTGAGCACTGTGCCCTCCTGCTATAAAATTTTTAGTTGCACTTCAGGCCAACAAATGCGCCGAGCACAAAGATTGCAAAGATAACTAGACCAATGACAATCTTTTTTGTCTTCTCAGGAACCGCTGTTGCAGGACCTGTAGTTCCACCTTGCTGCTCTGGATTATTGTTTTCCATTTGTTTCTCCTTGAAAGATAACTATACTACTTGGCTTCACAAGAGTGAAGGGGACACCAAACTTTTAATGTGTATTCTTCGACTTGAACTCGCCAACCTTCTGGCATTTGGTCCGCACCCAGAAAAAAGTTTGGTCCAACTCTAACCTCGTGCATCAACTCTGCTTTACACACTTCGCAGCGAAACCTTACATCTAATGAGACCATGGGATTTCGCCTCGGTAAGTTTTTCATGGCAGACTCGAAATGAATGTTTGACACTTCTTATACATAAAGTTCTTGAATGGGAACATCCATAAATACCCAGGACCAGCAAAGATGCCAGCAACCCATTGACAGTGATAGTCCATGATGTATGTGTAATACGAAGGATTATCTACTCTGTAGTGAGCATACTCTTCGTGGATAGAACGAAGACTTTCCTTGTACCCGTGCCACTCCCAATACGCACGCATTGTGAAGACAGCAGGTAAAAGTAGAATGTATGATAACTCATACAGAATACCCCACTTGCTGTAGTCAAGCATATGCGCTGCTTCGTGTCGTAGTACCTCTACACCACGATCAGTCTCGAAATAGTCGTCCCTGAAATAGACGGTGTAGCCACGAGTTGTCGCTGCTGCCCACTTGAAGAAGTTCTTCTGCAGGAAGCCCCACAACTTGCTGTCCGAGTATTTCATTACTTTGAACTTCGGGAAGCGTTGTTTGAGCAACTGTACCTGCGTTTCCCACGCTGGTGTTGTCATACCTTCAATCTCCGTTTAGGGGCCACATCGCCCGTGCCAGCCAAGTCTTCAAGAAGATAGACTGTGACGGGTCCTTCAACACAATGTGTTCGTAGCGTTCCTTCTGCTGCTGACAGTATTCTTTGAGGAATTGATCTGGATTACAAACATTGATGGCAGCGATCGACTTAGGACCAATCTGCCCATCAACAACAACGCTCTGCCCGCAACGGTTAGCAGCCTGCTGAGCAAATGTTTCACCCCACCCCTCGCCCATATTGACAGTGCAGTCAAAGATCTTTGTCGCAACCTTGTTATCAGAAATCTCGCCGTAGCGATTAAAGTCCCAAATCTCGTTTTTATAGATCTGTTGTGCTAGATCTTTTGACATACCTCTAATGTCATCTCTTGTCACAGGAAGTGGATGTCCAAAATACTTCTGACACAACTCATCAGTCTTGAGGAAACCGATTGTAATACCAAAGTTGGTAATGCCACCCTTGTCGTGAGGATTGTCAGCAAGACCACCCTCGTGCCTGAAAATCACATTCATTGCCCAGTTGAAATCCGCCATTGTATAAGCCTCCTGTGCATAGGTAGGTCAGCCATTGTAGTTTGAGGGAGATGGAGGGACTTCAGAAGGGCGCTGGTGCATTCAAATAGCAACACCTAGGGGTAATGCATCTCAACTTTCCAACCATTCTGAAATGGAGCAGCCAACGGGAATCGAACCCGTGAGCCCTGCTTGGGAAGCAAGGAGTTTGCCATTAACTTATGGCTGCTTATTTGCAAAGTTTCTACGCTTCCAGTAAATCCTCTCGATTGCTCTAATGAGAGGCCACCGTCTAAAAGGCTTAGCCATGTAATCATCTGCACCCGCATCAACAAACTTAGCGTGAGCCTCAGGGTGAGATCCCGAAAGACCAAGAACTCCTATGTTAAGCCCTAAATCTTCGCGTATCACTTTTATCATTTCTAAAACTTCAATGCCGGAAATCATTGGCATTGCGTAGTCGAGAATAATAACATCTGGCTTCCAGATTGGAATCTGACCCAACGCTAAAGTTGGGTCAGTAAATGTAATGACAGTGTATCCTGTATTTCTGAGCGTGTCACGAAGCATATTACATAAAATCTGTATGTCATCGATGACCATTACTTTAATAACTACATTTTTATCGGGCACGCTCCTCCTGTATTTCTTACAATAACTAGTTCAAAAGTTTAGAAAAATGATAAAACGACACATACAATGCCCTGTGAGAGAGTTGAACTCACGCAAGTAGGTTTAGGAAACCCACCGCCGGATCCGCCGGACAGGACGAGAAACAGAAGAAGGGGCGTAAGCCCCTTGCTTACTGTTGTTTTATTTGTTTGGTATTAGACGTCGTCTTGAGGCGTACCAAGATCTTCCCTATTCTTGGATGGCTTCTGGACTTGTGGCTTTGGTGGCGGCGCGACAACAGGTGTCTCAACTACAACAGGCACCTCAACTGGCGCAACAACTTCTACTACGACTGCGGCTGGCAATACGCCGTATGTATTAGTTCCCATTTGCTACTCCTTTAGTAGATAGATGCTGTAACTGCTGAATACGACGCAGAAAGAGCGGCCTTGATGGGTCCATCCATGCCAGGAGCTGACCCGGTGACAGGAGCAGTGAGTGAAGTTGATACTGCAACCTCCAATACAAGTGCTGCTGTCTCAATTGCCTGCAATGCTACGATAGCATTGACTTGTGTAGTCTCACCAGCAGGTGTGGTAAATGTTCCACCGTTTGGCAAAGTTCCAGAAAGTACGCCCCAACCAGTAAATGCACCCATTTGTATTTCTCCTTAAATCTCGTTCCACCACTTTGGCGTAGCATCTGCTGCAGCCAGTTCAATGATGCTTGTCATAAAGTTATCAACTCGTCTTGCGTATGAGTCTGCAATACCCTTTAGAAACTCATCTGCTTCCTCATCACTTGTATCACTAGACTGCGCAACAGTTGATGCCTTTCTTACTGTTGGTCCCTTTGCTGAAGTCTTGGGAGGTGAAGCAGATCCCTTCACTGAACTCTTCTTAGACTTCTTAGGCTCATCCTCTTCGTCTTCTTCCTTTTCAGGTTCAGCAGCAAGTGATGCAAGTTCTGGTGGAAGTGCAACATCACTTTCTTGTGGCTTGATGTCGATGCCAAGTAAGTGGAAACCACCTGCAGCATCAACATAACCCTTGATGACTTTACGAAGGAATGTCTGGTCAGCAGCACCACCAAAACCACCTGAACGCTTTAGAAGACCGCATACAGCAGCGAGCATATTTAGATCGCCCTTGATCATCGTACTGTCCTTATCAAACTCAGCAGATGCTGCCTTCAGTTTATCCTGATACGCTGGATCTTGAGTATCGACCTTTTGATCCTTACCAAGTTGTCCCTTGACCTTTTCCTTGGTTGCCTTGCGCAGATCGTCGCGAGCCTGAGCATGGATCTTCCAAATGTAATTGCCGATCGCACGAACAGCAAAGTTCATTTGCGAAGAAGGCATCATTGGAAGTTTCTCGACAAGTTGCATAACCTTGTCCTTAGACATCATCTGTGAGAAACTCTTTGTTCCGCCACCCTCTGAGCCACGAATACCAGCGCCAGTTGTTGGAGCAGTCTTACGCACTCCACCACCAAGAGCAAATCCTCCTGGTGTTGCGCTGGAACCACCAAACTTATCTACGGCGAGATTGGAATACTTATCAATGAAACCTGCGACACGACCAAGGACAGTGATGGCCTTAGCACGCTCACCAGCAAGTTTTGGAGACATCTGGCTTTTGACAGGGTTGTCTTCTGGATTGTCGCCAGACATATCTTTTGGATTGATGCGTTTGTGACCAGCCTGTGGCTTATCACCAAACTTTTGCTTGAGATGAGCACTGCTATCAACATCATCTGGGTGCTCTTCTGGAGCGGCCTCAGACATCCATTCAAGCAACTTCAAGAGTTTTGCTTCATCCAGTCTATCCATTGGTGTCCATCTCCTCGGGGATAACTAGAATGTTCCCTGGAAAATGGTGCTCTTGCAAAGAATACAGACTGTCTTGAATAAAGTTTTTATTTGACGAGTGCGCAGGGTGTCTCTACAGGAAGCATTTGAGGCCACTTGTTCTTGAAAATCTCCATACTAACATTGAAATCTGCAGGACCATTTATGACATAACTTGAATGGAGAGCAGGCGCAAACAAAGAGATAACTCTTTGACCCAATGCCTCTGCAGCCATACAAATGTCAGCGTCATAGAAATGGAAGCCAAGTGAATGATCTGGGACTATTCCTGAGCCGTTTTTAGTCACCAAACAAAGACCATCAAGAACTCTGGTATCAGTCACCTGCCAGTTTGTTCCAAGTGTTCTCATACCAAGAAGATCTACTACAAGACCCGACTCAACTCTGCCACCACTGCGTTCTCTATTTCCTGAAACACCAAACAAACCGGCGACACCTACAGGAGATTTTGCGTCCTGCTCAAAAAACTGCTGCCAAACTCTCTTTGTCCAGTTTCTTGGAATGTAGAGGTCATCGTGAATGTTGATGAGTAACTTCTTTTTTGAATGTCTTGCAGCGTGATAAACCTCTGCTTGACTTTTTGCTCCACGAATGACATACCTTTCATTCTTTGAACTATTGAAATCTGTTGAAGCCTCAAGATTATACTTGAGCGTCATTGGGTCGCCGTGAGTGCAGACTAGAAAAGCGACGCCATCAAAATCAGGTGCATTGATGTCTGGCATACGCTCTGCTTCAAAGATGAACTTGCTTACTTGCAGCAACTGTAAAATACCGTCGCCACGCTCTGTTCCATCTTTTACAACCTTGAAGAGTTTATCACTAACCTCGACGCCACCCTCAGTTCCAACAAGGCGAGGAATGAAGCCCTCATCCAGAAGCATTCTGAAAAATCCCTGAAGTGAATACTTACGAGCGAAAATAGGACCAACAGGGTTCTCACCGTATAACATAGCAGCGACATCATCAGCACGCTGTGAGTTGTAGAACCATGCCTTTAGTTTTGTTCCGGGTCCGTTAATGTTATGAAAGTTCTTGACAAGAGATGTCGGGTCTGTTGTTTCATCAAATGCATTCTTGAAGTTGTATGTCTCGCCCATTTGCTCTCACTTCTTATAAAGCACGAAAAGTTTGGGATTGACGAAACCTGCAGACGCCACATCTGGTAAATCCTTAGCAACCAGTTCAAGAATATTTGATGGATGAGCCTGTGGAGCGTGAAGGTCTTCCACACAGTAAGTTCCACCTGGTGCAAGATACGGCCACAGAGTGTATAGTGATGTTACAAAGTGTTGATTTACGTGAGAGCCATCATCAATAATAACATCAAGAGGTGGCATGGCATCAGCAGCGTGCTTCAACTGCTCAGCATTACTCTGGTCAAGAACAAAGACGACCATCCCGATCTCTTGCTCTAATGCTTTGCTTTCGGGGACAATGTCCATACCGAATAGTCTCGCTTGCGGTAAGAACTCACGCCACATACGTGGAGAAGCACCTGGAAGTTGTGGGTCCCACAGACCTATCTCAAGTAATCTGATGTCAGCAGGGTACTTCTTTACCAACTCTTCATAGAAGTCTGCATACCCGTGCGTCTCGCGACCCTCAAGGTTGCTCGCCTTATCGGCGCCGTGCTTATGTGCTAGTTCGTTTAGTGTGGTCATACGCTAACTAGAACGACTAAACACTGATGGACCCGGTGGGAGTCGAACCCACGTCCAAAAAGACTAACATAAGATTACTACAAGCTTGTCTGGTTATTAGGTCCCAGCGACCCTACTACTCACTCAATCACTTGTCCCGCAGGGTCCGGTGAGCCCACCCCTGACGTAGCAGATCTCTTCCAAAATGTTTATAGTCCAATGAGGTAAGGAGATCAGTCTCTCATTAGACTTGCTGTGTCTGCTTTTTAGGCAGCAGCGAGAGCGAAGTTCATCGTCTCGTTTGCAGCGACCAGGTTCTTTAGGAACTTAGCGTTTATTGCTTGGTCTTCTTTTTACGTGGCCTGATGACCAACCACGGCTTGCAACCTGTCCGTCCCGTCTCTCTGTCGAAACCATTTCGGGCCCGATAAAGCCCAGGGGTTTTTAACGAGCTTAACCTGGAAGCTCTCATTTTACGGCGCCTCCACCAACCCTCAGGCCAACTGGCTGAGGATGTTACGGGCCTGAGCATCGGCGGGAAAACGACGAACATGGCGCTCAATACGACGAACCTTGTTCGACAGCCAACGCTGCTCACCCTTATAACGCATACAAGAAGCCGAACGCTTATACCACCCGTGCTTCCTGCTCTTCTTTCCCTGCTTTTTGCCACCCGCCTTGGAGATCAAAGCATCGATCTGAGCGGTAGCAACGCTCTTTTTGCCCATGACTTTTCCTTAAGTCTGGGCAGAGGGAATAAACCCTATTGCTTACTCCCTTGCCCTAAAGACTTGTTGTACTGCAGTTTCTAGTCTTTTGGGTCATGGAGTTGCTGTTGTAAAGACGCATAGTGTGTCTCCTTAAGTGAGTAGATAGTACTACAAAATGAAACAGGAATAAACAAATGGTAGTCGGCTAGAGATTCGAACTCTATCTGGGCTCCGATCTAGAGCAAGAGATTTATAAGGCCTCCCCGGGTATCCCACCCCACCGACCATAATGTCTTCTCAAGGTGCCATAGAATGGACTAATGGCTTCTTGAAGTGCCCCTGGTCGGATTCGAACCGACAAATGACAGAGATTTTAAGTTTCCCGCATATACCATTCTGCTACAGGGGCAAAGTGTATTTCCAAAGTGTCCATGGTGAGATTCGAACTCACACGCTGTTATGCGCCACCTTCTAAGAGTGGTGTGTCTACCATTTCACCACACGGACATTTACTTTCGTTTCTTGCTGCCAAAATCTTTTGACCGCAGTGTTTACACATTATACTACAGATAAGTACCTATGGTGAGATTCGAACTCACACTGCCAGCATTCTGAGAGCTGTGCCTCCTACCAGTTGGGCTACATAGGCGTGATATTTACAGGTTGAAACGAGATCTTATTGCATTGAAGTTTTGTAGTATCTCTGACGCAGACAAGTCCCTGTTGTATATAAGTACAAAATAAATCTTGCCAGCAAAGTTTTCGACGAATGATGCCCCTTGTATTACAGCACCTATCGTTGTAAAAGCAGTTCCTATTTGCGGAGAATACCCAGTACTACTAGAACCTGCTGTAGCTCCGTCTCTAAAGTAAAGTCTCTGTACACCATCATGGACGCCTGCAAAAAAGCTTGGTCCTGGTTTTGCAGGAATAGTATCTGAGACGTAATCGCCATTGTTATTTCTTATCTTGAATGACGTGGTGGTGATGCCAGTTATGCCATAGTTCCAAAGAACACCGTACGCTCCTCTTGCAACAGGCGTTCCTGTTGCTACGTCTGCCACGACTATGATGGTTGGTTTTACAATGTTCAAAGATGCAGCGTCTTGAATAGTACCATACTGGCCAGCGCCACCAAACTGTAGAGCACCACTTACAAATGTTGGACTTCCACTCAACGCAGCATGATTTGCTTGACCGCTTAAATCAAACCACGTTGCTCCTGTTCCTGGGTATGATGATGTATTGCCCGCATCCAGGTGAAGAACAAGACCATTCGTAACAAGATTGCCACTGTTGTACGCGACTATTGTACCTGTTGTGTTCAGATAACCAAATCTACGTTGGAAGCATCTGAAGTTTTGCATAATCTCATCGTTAGAAAGCACTCTATTGTAGTGAAGCCACGAGTGGAATGTACCTGTAAAGTACTCGTTTGTTCCACCATTATCGTAACCGAGATAAAGTGGTGCAGACGCTGATGTGCTAATCAGGCCCGTCTTTGCACTAGACCCAGCAAAGACGCCGTTTGTATAATGAGAAATAGACCCAGTACCAGGAGATGATTGACTTACAACAACGCAACACACAGTTACTTGATTTTGAAGAACAGTTCCTGGTCCATATAGACCTGCTGGTGTTGCAGAATCGTAGTACGTAAAAATGGAACCACCATACGCTGGGTTTGTTCCCATGTACAGAGATCCCATTCCTGCACCTCGATAACTTATGTTTGCATTTTGACCAACTGCTGGTACGTTGTAACTTGGATTCACAGCATAGAAGATCGTACAATCTGCTGCTCTTATTTTGTTTGTTCCCACTGATACCTGAATCTTTTGAGCAGCAGAAGCGCTAAGGACAAGACCACCACCTCCTGACGAAGTAAATACAGGAGCATTGCTTATTACTCCAGAAATAGAAGTGTCGCCAGTTAGATTGTTCATGATCGTACCAGAACCAGGGTATGACGCAAATACACCAGCATCAAGCCATGCAACCAAGCCATTGGTAACTGGACTATCGTCTCTATACATTATCATGTCTGCCATGCCATAACTAGGCAGTCAAATCAAGATGGTCCCGCCGATGAGATTCGAACTCACACCTGTCAGCCTTCTCAGGACTGTGCCTCTACCAGTTGGGCTACGGAGGGATGAAATGGTGCCCCGGCAGAGAATCAAACTCTGGTCACACCCTTACCAAGGGCGTATTCTGTCATTGAACTACAGGGGCAAAATGGTAGCGCTACGGAGAATCGAA
>Ga0315268_10002230_pt1 | contig 22062 bp, 17 predicted proteins | sample C1_top_MG_FD_204535 | JGI IMG/M metagenome (GOLD analysis project Ga0315268, IMG submission 204535) | Sediment microbial communities from Yellowstone Lake, YNP, Wyoming, USA - C1_top | ecosystem: Environmental > Aquatic > Freshwater > Lake > Sediment | place: USA: Wyoming | collected 2017-08-01 | reverse complement strand
CAGCCCGCCCAGCGCCGCCGCCGCATACGACATGCCCAGTTGCCGCCACACGAACAGCGCCGAGACCGCCACCAGGGGGAAGCCGGCCAGAAAAAACAGGTTCATCACCACGGCGTAGTTTCTGCTGCCCAGCGCGAGCAGCCTGATCAGCGGCACGTGCGCGGCATAGAGCTGAGGAAAATCGTAGAGCTCCAGCCGCCCGGGCGCCCCCAGCAGCGGGTTGACGTACCAGCCTCCCTGCTCCACGAAGTTCTTCAGCAGCGCGGCGTGAAAGTAGACATCCTGATTGGTGTAGAGGGGAACCGCCAGATCGGCCTGCTTCAGCCGCAGCACGGGATAAAGCAGCGCCATCGCCACGAGCGCAGTGCCCAGGTACGCGATCATGGGCGCCAGGAGCGAGCTGCGCCGGCGCGGGCGTGCAGCGGCGCGCACTGCGGCGGAGGGTTCGGCAATAGTGTCCGGCGGTGCGGCTGACATTGCGGCTCACTGTATCGCATCTGCCGGCCGCCGCCAATTGCGGCCCAGGCCTCGCAAATCCGTCAATCCGTAAATCCGAAAATTCGTCAATTGCGGTCACTTCCGTGCCCCCGCATCCACTCCGCCAACTTTCCTTCTGCTTGCCTGCATTTATAATGACAGAGTGCTGGCGGGGTGACCGCTCGGACACCTCAGCGCGCGTCCCTCGACTTTGCTCGGGACAGGCTTCACGGCGCGCGTGGGGACCCGTTGGCCGCTTTTGTATCGAGAAAAGGCGGATCCGGTGAGCCAAAGCAAGGAAAAATTCGAGACCCGCAAGCTGCCCATGATGCCCATCCGCGATGTGGTCATCTTCCCCTTCATGATGACCCCCTTCGTGGTCGGCCGCGAGTCCAGCGTGCGCGCCCTGGAAGAGGCCCTGGCGACGGACAAGAAGATCTTCCTCGCCACCCAGCACGATGCCAGCGTGGACGAGCCCAAGCCCAACGAGCTTTACCAGGTGGGCACCATCGTCAACATCGTGCAGTCGCTCAAACTGCCCGACGGCAACATCAAGGTGCTGGTGGAGGGGCTGGAGCGCGGCAAGATCCTCCAGGTCGCCGACACCGAGGGCTACTTCGAGGCCAGCGTCCGCACCGCCAAGTACACCATCGAAATGACGCCCCCGCTGGAAACCTCCATGCAGCGCGTCACCTCGCTGTTTGAGCAGTACGTGAAGCTGTGCCAGTCGCTCAACTACGAGACCATGATCGCCGCCGTGCGCATGGAGGACCCGGCCAAGCTCACCGACACCATCGCCGCCAATCTCCAGCTCTCCATCGAGGAGAAGCAGGAGCTGCTGGAGATTTTCGATCCCGCCGAGCGCCTGAGCCGCATCGCCGACGTGCTGGAGATTGAAATCGAGAAGCTGAACATGGACCGCACCATCCAGTCGCGGGTGAAGCGGCAGATGGAGCGCGCGCAGAAGGAGTACTACCTCAACGAAAAGATCAAGGCGATCCAGAAGGAGCTGGGCCGCGGCGAAAAGAGCGAGTGGGACGAGCTGAAGAAAAAAGTGGACGCCGCCGGCATGCCCAAGGAAGTGCACGAGAAGGCCATCCAGGAACTGAAGAAGCTGGAGGCCATGCCGCCGATGTCGGCCGAGTCCACGGTTTCGCGCAACTACCTGGACTGGCTGCTGGCGGTGCCGTGGAAGAAGCGGTCGAAGGAAATCCGCAACATCGAGCGCGCCGAGAAAGTGCTGAACGAAGATCACTATGGGCTGGAAAAAATTAAAGAGCGCATTTTGGAATTCCTCGCCGTCCGGCAGTTGGTGAAGAACCCCAAGGGCTCGATCCTGTGCTTCGTGGGGCCGCCGGGGGTGGGCAAGACGTCGCTGGGGATGTCGATCGCCAAGGCCACCGGGCGCAAGTTCGTCCGCATGTCGCTGGGCGGGGTGCGCGATGAGGCCGAAATCAGGGGCCATCGCCGCACCTACATCGGCGCCCTGCCGGGCCAGATCATCCAGATGATGAAGAAGGCCGGCACCAAGAATCCGGTCTTCATGCTCGACGAAGTCGAGAAAATGAGCATGGACTTCCGCGGCGACCCTTCGGCCGCTTTGCTGGAAGTCCTCGACCCGGAACAGAATTTTATGTTTATTGATCACTACCTGGATGTGGAGTACGACTTGTCGCAGGTGTTCTTTATCGCGACCGCGAACGTGCTGCACACGGTGCCGCCGGCGCTGCTGGACCGCATGGAAGTGCTGCGGCTGCACGGCTACACGGAGCAGGAAAAGATCGAAATCGCCAAGCAGTTCCTGGTGCGCAAGCAGCGGCAGCAGACCGGGCTGACGGACAAGAATTGCATGTTCGCCGAGGAAGCCATCGTGGCCATCATCCGCAGCTACACCCGCGAGGCGGGAGTGCGCAACCTGGAGCGGGAGATCGGCAACGTGTGCCGCAAGGTGGCGCGGCGGGTGGTGAAGGACAAGAATTTCTCCATCACCATCACGGCCGAGAACGTGGGCGAGTACCTGGGGGTGCCGAAGTTCCGCGATACCCTGCAGCACGAGCGCAGCGAGATCGGCCTGGTCACCGGGCTGGCGTGGACCGAGGTGGGCGGTTCGATTCTCTCCACCGAGGCCACGGTGGTGGACGGCAAGGGCAAACTGCTGCTCACCGGCAAGCTGGGCGACGTGATGCAGGAGTCGGCGCAGGCGGCCATGAGCTACGTGCGCTCGCGCTCGCACCGCCTGGGCCTGCCGCGCGACTTCTACCGCAACCTCGACCTGCACGTGCACGTGCCCGAGGGGGCGATCCCGAAAGACGGGCCGTCAGCGGGGATAACCATCGCCACCGCCATTGCCAGCGCCCTGAGCCGGATTCCGGTGAGGCGCGACGTGGCTATGACGGGCGAGATCACCCTGCGCGGCAAGGTGCTGCCTATCGGCGGGCTGAAAGAAAAGCTGCTGGCGGCGCATCGGGCGGGGATCTTCGAGGCCATCCTGCCCAAGGACAACGAAAAAGACGTCGCGGAAGTGCCGGAGAACCTGCGCAACCAGATGAAGCTGCACTTCGTGGACACCATGGATGAGGTGCTGGCGGTGGCGCTGGAGCATCCCATCCCCAAGCCGAAGGAAGAGGAGGGGGCGGCGCTGATCGCGCCCGCGTCAGCGGGAGAGCAGCCGGCAGCGCATCAGTAGGCGCAAGGCTTTAGGCTTTAGGCTTTAGGCGCAAGGCTCAAGGGTCAAGGCGCAAGGTAAGGCTCGCCGACAGGCGGGCCTTTTCATTTTGACTGCGCTACCAGCGTGCGTCCCTGCGGGACTGCCGTTTTAGTGTTCAGCGAACAAAAGCATAGATCCTGACCTGGTGTGCGAACAGCGCGCACACCAGGTCAGGATGACGCCTCTCAGGGTTCAACGTGGCGGAAGGGCAAACCTGCTTGCAGTCGGGCGCGGCTCCCCGTAAGCTGGGCGGCCTCGAGGTGAAGCTATGAGAATCGCACGCGCGAAGTGGCTGGTAGTGTTTCTGGTTGCGGCCGGGCTGGCCTGGGCGCAGGCGGGCAGCAACTCCAACGCCGTTGTCAAGCCGGGGGACAACCTGGTGGCCGAGGGAATTCCCGGCATCCCCGCCACCATTGCCGAGCAGGCCAGCCGTTACACGGAAGCGCGCAGCGCCAACCTGCTGGACTGGCACCCGGTGAGGCGGGAAATCCTGATCAGCACGCGCTTCGGCGAAACCAACCAGGTACACGCGGTGAAGGCTCCCGGGGGCGCGCGCCTCCAGCTCACGTTTTTCCCCGACCGCGTCGGGCGCGCGCAGTATGAGCCTACGGCGGGGAAGTATTTTGTGTTCAGCAAGGACGTGGGCGGCGGCGAATGGTTCCAGTATTACCGCTACGAGGTGGATTCCGGCGCCATCACGCTGCTCACCGACGGCAAGTCGCGCAACCTGGGGGCGCGCTTTTCGCATGCCGGCGAGCCCATGGTCTACACCTCGACGCGGCGCAACAACCGGGACACCGATCTCTGGATCATGAACCCGGCCGAGCCGAAAACGGAGCGCATGCTGCTGGAGCTGCAAGGCGGCGGCTGGTCGGTGTCTGACTGGTCGCAGGACGACACAAAGCTGCTGCTGGTCGAGGAGATCTCGGCCAACGAGTCGTATATATGGCTGGTGGACGTGGCCGCGGGACAGAAGAAGCTGCTCACCCCCAAGGGCGGCGCGGAGAAGGTGGCGTACCTCGACGCGCGGTTCGCCAAAGATGGGCGCGGCATGTACGTGGCAACCGACAAGGACTCGGAATTTGCCCGGCTGGCGTACGTCGACCTGGCTTCCATGCAGCATACATACCTGAGCGGCGGTATTCCGTGGGACGTGGAGGAGTTCGATATAGCCGAGGACGGCAAGACGCTGGCGTTCACCACGAACGAGAACGGCAGCAGCGTGCTGCACCTGATGGACGCGGCCACGCGCCGGGAGAAGCCAGCGCCCAAGCTCCCGCCGGGAATTATTTCCGGGCTGAAGTGGCACAAGGATAGCCACAACCTGGGGTTCAGCATGGCGTCGGCGCATTCCACCACGGATGTGTACTCGCTGGAGACGGGCAGCGGGCTGCTCAGCCGCTGGACCGCGAGCGAGACCGGCGGACTCAACACGCAGGATTTTCCCGAACCGCAATTGATCAAGTGGCGGAGTTTCGACGGGCGCGAGATCTCCGCTTTCCTGTACCGGCCGCCGGCCCGGTTCAGCGGCAAGCGGCCGGTGATCGTGAGCATCCATGGCGGTCCGGAGGGCCAGTGGCGGCCGGGCTTCCTGGGACAGAACAATTATTTTCTCAACGAACTGGGCATCGCCATGATTTTCCCCAACGTGCGCGGCTCAACCGGTTACGGCAAGACGTTCCTGAAACTGGATAACGGCATGCTGCGTGAGGGTGCGTTCAAGGACATCGGCGCGTTGCTGGACTGGATGGGGCGGCAGCCGGAGCTGGACAGCAGCCGGGTGATGGTGACGGGCGGCAGCTACGGCGGGCTGATGACGTATGCCGTCGCCACCTATTACAACGACCGCATCTGCTGCACGCTGCCGGTGGTGGGAGTGACCAGCCTGGTGACTTTCCTGGAGCACACCGAGGCCTATCGCCGCGACCTGAGACGGGTGGAGTATGGCGACGAGCGCGACCCGGCCATGCGCGCGTACATGACACGGATCGCCGCCCTTACCAATGCCGAAAAGATCAGCAAGCCGCTGTTCGCCGTGGTGGGCAAGAACGACCCGCGGGTGCCGTATACCGAGTCGGTGCAGATGGTGGAAAAGATCCGCAACCACGGCGCGCCGGTCTGGTTCCTGGTGGCTGACGACGAGGGCCACGGGTACGCCAAAAAGAAAAACCGGGATTTTCAGTTCTACGCCACCATCATGTTCGTGCGGCAGTTTCTCTTAGGCTCTGGGCTTTAGGCGCAAGGCTCAAGGCGGCAGCCGCCACGTATTTTGCGCGGGCGCTTGCAACTGCGGGCTGGAAACCGGAAACTAGCTGGGTGAAGGTGAATGCCAAATTCCTGCGGGCGGCGGTCGAGGTGGGTCAGTTTCCGCCGCCAGGGCCGCCCGAGATCGCCTTTCTGGGGCGCTCGAATGTGGGGAAGTCGAGCCTCATCAATTCCCTGCTGGGCGAAAAGATGGCCAAGACCAGTTCCACGCCGGGGCGGACCCGCAGCATCAACTTCTTCGAGGTGCGGCGGCCGGGCCAGGCGCGGGCGGAATGGCTGTTCGTGGACCTGCCGGGGTACGGCTATGCCAAGCTGCCGCGCGAACAAACCGCCGAATGGCCCAAGTTTATCGAGCCGTACCTGAAGCAGCGGCCGACGCTGGCCCTGTGCATCGTGCTGGTCGATTCCAACCTTCCGCCGCAGGCGAGCGACAAGCAACTGCTGGAGTGGTTGCAGCATGTGCGCCGGAATTTCGTGGTCGTGGCCACCAAGAGCGACCGCATGTCGGGCAACAAGCTGGCCAGCTCGCTGCAGTTGCTGAAGCGGGAGTATCAGAGCCAGCGGGTAGTTCCCTTTTCCGCGCGCACCGGGGCAGGACGGGACGAGGTGTGGCGGGAAATTCGAAAAGCAGTTCTTGGTTAGTCCTTGATTATCAGTTCTCAATTCTTCGTTTCTGATTCCTGCCAGGAAGTCCTGTGATTTCGGCAGAGTTTTCCACAAGTTGAAATTTTCATCATTCAACCGCTGAAATTTGCGACAGTGCCCGGTTTCCCGTTGTTGCACTTCTCATCAGGATCACTGCTGACGGTGATAAGGCTCACAGCGGTGCTTCCCGCCGGGGTTGAAACTTTCATCTGAAAGACATCGTCAGCGTCGTACCGATGATGACCCGCAGCTTAACCCGCTGCGGGTAGCAGGGCGACGGTGACCCACTGACAAGGAGACAGGGACTGAATGAAGACCTATAGAGTGACGATCCTGGTGCTGGTGATTGCGATCGTGCTGTTCATTGCGCTGCCGAACCTGTCCTGGGCGGCTGAAGATGGCGCCGCGCTGTACAAGGCGAACTGCGCCATGTGTCACGGACCGGACGCCGCCGGCAAGCCGGCGATGAAAGCCCCGGCCATCAAGGGGAAGACGGAAGCCGACATCAAGAAGGCGTTCGAGAATCCGAAGCACACGGTGGTAAAGAAGAAACTGAACGACGAACAGGTCAAGGCGATTGCCGATTATCTGAAGGGATTGAAGTAAAGCAGCCGGCCAGGCCGGCAGAACCGAGGGTGGCGTGAAAAGCTCAGCCGCATCTCGGCTGGGGTTGGAAAAGCCGCAAGTGGGCCCCGGGGGGAATCCGGGGCTCCAGTTCCCTATTCGGTTCACGGTTGACGGTTCACGGGTTACGGTTTTCGAGCACAGGTCGTCCCTACGGGACTCGCGCAATGTTTGTTCCCTTCTCTCCCAGCACTGCCCCTTCGGCTTCGCTCAGGGCAGGCGTGCTGGGCTACTAGCGGGCCGCGCCTCCGGCGCTAAACGATCAGGTCGCGCCTGGGGCGCTGAAGCCAGTGTTCCAGCTTTATATCCGGTTTCATACGACGTGCTCTTGTGGTTAGTCCTGCTGTCTCTCTGTGGTGCTTATCCCTTTGAATTCATACCTATTTATAAGGAGGCGCGCCGGGCGCACCGGCGCAGCGGAGACCCTCATGAGCAAGGCACTTTTATACGACGCCACGCTGTGCATTGGCTGCAAGCAGTGCGAGCAGGCGTGCGCCGACAAAAACAAGCTTCCCTACGATGAAAAGATCGCCGCCGAACAGCGGCAGTCGGAACACAAGTTCACCGTAGTCCTGAGCAAGAACGACAAGTTCATGCGGCGCCTGTGCATGAACTGCAACGACCCATCCTGCGCCTCGGTGTGTCCGGTGGCGGCGCTGCGCAAGACGCCGGCGGGGCCGGTGATCTACGAAGCCAGCCGCTGCATGGGCTGCCGCTACTGCATGCTGGCGTGCCCCTTCGGGGTGCCGCGCTACGAGTGGAACAGCGTCAACCCCAAGGTACAGAAATGCACCATGTGCTCGGACCGGGTGAGGCTGGGGGAGCCCACGGCGTGCGCCGAAGCGTGTCCCACGGGCGCCACTAAGTTTGGCGACCGCGACGCCCTGCTGGCCGAGGCGCAGCAGCGGCTGCGCGACAATCCCGGCAACTACGTCAACCACATTTACGGCGCCGAGGAGGTGGGCGGCACCAGCGTGCTGCTGCTCTCCAGCGTGCCCTTCGAGGAATTCGGATACCGTACCGACTTCCCCAAGGACCCGCTGCCCAACCGGACTTTTGCCGTGCAGTCGCGCATTCCCGACTTCGTGCCGCTGTGGGGCTCGATGCTGGGCGGGATCTACTGGATCACGCACCGGCGGGAGGAAGTCGCCAAGGCTGAAGGTCCCGGATCCCACATCTCCCCAAAGCGGGGAGATGTGGGGCGCCAAGGGAAAGGGGGCGCGCGATGAGCCGGGAACGCTTCGGTTTTCTGCAGCACGTAACGGCGGTGAAGTGGTTCAGCTTCTGGAAGTTGGTGCTGTACGCCTGCCTGGCGGCGGGCGCCTACGCCGGGGGCTATCGCTTCCTGATGGGACTGGGGCCGTCCACCAATCTGAGCGACCAGTTCCCCTGGGGCATCTGGATTGGGTTTGACGTGCTATGCGGGGTGATGCTGGCGGCCGGCGGTTTCACCCTGACCGGCGCGGTGCACATCTTCAACATCAAGCGGCTGCACCCCATCGTGCGGCCGACGGTGCTGACCGCGTTCCTGGGATATGTGCTGGTGTCGGTGGCGCTGCTGTTCGACCTGGGGCGTCCTTACAACATCTGGCACCCGCTGATCATGTGGAACCCGCACTCGGTGATGTTTGAAGTGGGCTGGTGCGTGATGCTGTACACCACGGTGCTGGCGCTGGAGTTCTCGCCGCTGGTGCTGGAGCGCTTCAAGCTGGAGCGGGCGCTGAGGTGGCAGCGGCGGGCGCTGCCTCCGCTGGTCATCGCCGGGGTGATCCTGTCCACGCTGCACCAGTCGTCCCTGGGTTCGGTATACCTGATCGCGCCCACCAAGCTGCACCCGTTCTGGTATTCGCCGCTGCTGCCGGCCTTCTTTTTCCTGTCGGCGGTGGCGGTGGGGCTGGCGATGACGATCTTCGAGTCGTCGCTGAGCGCCAAGTACTTCGGCCGGCAGTTGGAGCTGCACATCCTGCAAGACCTGGGGCGGGCCCTGATGGTGGTGCTGATCGTCTACGGGGTGCTGCGTTTCGAGGACCTGCTGCACCGGGGAGTGCTGAAGCAAGTGCTGGAACCGGGCTATGAACGCAACCTGTTCCTGCTGGAAGTGGGGCTGACGCTGCTCTTGCCGATCATCATGCTTTCCTTCAAGAAAGTGCGGGAAACTCCTGGCGGGCTGTACCTTGCGGCAGTGACCACCCTGCTGGGGTTCGTCACCAACCGGCTCAACGTGGCGGTGACCGGGATGGAGGCCTCGGCGGGCGTGCGCTATCTGCCCAAGTGGACGGAAGTGGCGGTGACGGCGGCCATCGTAGGCGCCGGCTTCGCCATTTTCGGTCTGGCCGCCAAGTACCTGCCGGTTTTCCCGGAAGAGCATGCGGCGGAGGCGGCGCCGGCGCCGGCGCCGAACAAGGCGATGACAGCCGCAGCGGTGATGCAACATGCCGATTGAAGAAGACAGTCGATGGTCGATGGTCGATGGTCGACGGCCCACCCATCCTGGTGGCGTAGACCCACAGGCGAACTGTGAGTCCCCACCGGCCAATTCCCCGCCGTCCGGTACAACCGGCGCGGCCGGCGCGGATGCTGATAGCAGCAAACGACCCCACCCTGTCTCGCCCCCTCCGCCTCGCTGCACTCGGCCTTCGGGGCAGGCTCCCCCGGGCGAGACACGGGTGGGGCAGCCGCAACCGGGCCTGATCAGTTGGGACCGGGGGCGATCGGAAGCTCCCGGGGCCGGACGCGCGCTGGCGGAGCGGCTGTGGCGGCGGCTGGGGAGCAGTCTGAGCGCGCGGCTGATCGCCATGCTGGTGCTGGCCATGGTGATCATTTTTACCCTGCTCGGGTACGCCAATATCCGGCTGCACCGGCAACTCCTGGAGGCGGCCAGCCTGCAGAGCGCGGAGCGGGTGAGCGACGTGATCAAGCGCAGCACCACGTTTTATATGCTGCGCAACGACCGCAAGGGGCTGTACCACACCATCAGCACCATGGCAGCGGAACCGGGAATCCTGCGCATCCGCATCTTCGACCAGGACGGGCGGATCAGCTATTCGACCACCGGGGCCGAGGTGAACAGCAACGTCGACAAGGGGGCGGAGGCCTGTTACGGCTGCCACGCGCAGGCGCAGCCGCTGACGCGCCTGGACCGGCCCGACCGGTTCCGCATATACCGCGCCAACGGCGGGCGGGTGCTGGCCATCATCAACCCCATCGAGAACGAGGCCGCCTGCTCCAACGCGGCCTGCCACGCGCATCCGGCGGACCAGAAGATCCTGGGGGTGCTGGACACCACCGTGTCGCTGGCGGGCGCCGACGCCAGCCTGGCCGAAAGCACCCGCCTGATGCTGGTGTACACGGTGCTGGCGGTGGTGGTGATTTCGCTGCTTACCGGGACCTTCGTGCTGCGCCTGGTGCACCGGCCGGTGCAGGTGCTGAAGTCGGGCACGGAAGAGCTGGCGCGCGGCGACCTGGGATATCAGATCGCGGTGGAATCGCGCGACGAGCTGGGCGACCTGGCGAATTCCTTCAACATCATGAGCCTGCAACTGCGGGCGGCGCACGAGGAAATCACCTCCTGGGCGCGCACCCTGGAGGCGCGCGTCGAAGACAAGACCAACGAGCTGAAGCGGGCGCACGAACGCATGCTGCAGGTGGAGAAGATGGCCTCGATCGGGAAGATGGCGGCGGTGGTGGCGCATGAGATCAACAACCCGCTGTCGGGAATTCTGACCTACGCCAAGCTGCTCAAGAAATGGGTGCAGCGGGTGGAGGGCGACGAAGGCAAGCGGCAGGAAATCCGCGAGTGCCTGGACCTGGTGGAGTCGGAAAGCCGGCGCTGCGGCGAACTGGTCAAGAACCTGCTGATGTTCTCGCGCACCGCGCCCATGAACCTGGCCTGGTCGGACGTGAACCAGGTGGTGGAGCGGTGCATCCGGCTGGTGCAACACCAGCTCGAGCTGGGCAACGTGCAACTGCAACTGCAACTGCAAGTGGCGGAGAACCTGCCCCTGCTGCACTGCGATCCGGCGCAGGTGGAACAGGTGCTGCTGGCGCTGGTGATGAACGCCATCGACGCCATGCCGCGCGGCGGCAACCTGCTGCTGCGGACGCGCTGGCTGCCGCAGAGCCGGCAGATCGAGGTGCAGGTGCGCGACGATGGCGTGGGCATCCCGCCCGATGTGCTGCCCCGGCTGTTCGAGCCCTTCCTGACCACCAAAGAGACGGGCAAGGGCGTGGGCCTGGGACTGGCGATCAGCAAGACCATCGTGGAGCGGCACGGCGGAGTCATCGAAGTGGAGTCGCAGCCCGGACGGGGCACGACCTTTTACATCTTCCTGCCGCTGGAGGCGGGGGCGCCGCCGCCGCAAGCGAAGGGCGCGGCGGGGAAATAGCGAGCGATCAGCGATTAGTAATTAGTGATTAGTGATTAGTGATTAGTGATTAGTGATTAGTGATTAGAACTGGTTTCAAAAGTCGTTCTTTGGAAGGGCACGGCTTCAGCCGTGCCGCTCAGGCCCGCTATTTACGCGGCTTTAGCCGCTGGGGGAAGTTGCGCGGAAACATCGAAGCGCATTTTTGAAACCAGCTGTAGTGATTAGCGGTAGTTGCGGCACGCTAGTGCGACACCGCAAGCGACGGAAATCAGAGGCGTCATGAACGGCAATAACAACAAAGGCAGGCTGCTGATAGTGGACGACGAACTCAGCGTGCGGGACTCGCTGGGCAAGTGGTTCCGCGAAGAAGGCTACGAGGTGGGGACGGCGAAAGACGCCAGCGAGGCATTGACCCGTCTGGCCGAGGGCCGCTGGGACTTGGCGCTGGTGGACATCAGGATGCCGGGCACCGACGGGATCGAATTGCAGCGCCGCATGCGCGAGATCGATCCCGAACTGATCGCCATCATCATGACCGGATACGCTTCCGTGGAAACGGCGGTGGCGGCGCTGAAGAACGGCGCCTACGACTACGTCACCAAGCCGCTGGACCCGGACGAAATCGCGCACCAGGTGCAGAAGGCGCTGTCGCACCGGCGGGTGCAGCAGGAAAACGCGCGGCTGCGCGAAACGGTGGCCGCGGTGACACATCCGCCGGACCTGGTCGGGCAAAGCAAGGCCATGCACAAGGTGTTCAACGCCATCGAGACGGTGGCGCCCACCGACGCCACGGCGCTGATCACCGGGGAGAGCGGCACCGGCAAGGAGCTGGTGGCGCGGGCCATCCATTCCGGTAGTCCGCGGCGCTACCATCCGCTGGTGGCGATCCACTGCGGGGCGCTCACCGAGTCGCTGCTGGAGAGCGAACTGTTCGGGCACGAGAAGGGCGCCTTCACCGGGGCGCAGTACCGCAAGAAGGGCAAATTCGAGATCGCCGAGGGCGGCACCGTGTTCCTGGACGAGATCGGCGACATCAGCCTAAAAACGCAAACCGATCTGCTGCGCGTGCTGCAGGAACGCGAGATCGTGCGGGTGGGCGGCAATCAGCCCATCCACGTGGATTTCCGCTGCATCGCGGCCACCAGCAAGGACCTGGAAAAGCTGATCGAAGAGGGCCGCTTCCGCCCCGACCTGTTCTACCGGCTGAACGTGTTCCGGGTCGAGATCCCGCCGCTGCGCGAACGCAAGGACGACATCCCGCTGCTGGTAGACCACTTCGTGCACAAGTTCTCGCAGGCCATGAACAAGCGCATCACCCGGGTGGCCCCGGCGGCCATGTACCAGTTGCAGCAGTATGCCTGGCCAGGGAACGTCCGGGAGTTGGAGAACGCGGTGGAGCGCGCCATGGTGGTGGCGCAGGAACCCGAGCTGAGGGAGCAGGACTTCATCCTGAAGCCGAGGAACCACAACGGCACGGAAGGCAAGACGCTGGAGGAGATCGAGAAGGCCCACATCCTGCGGGTGCTGGAAGAATGCGGCGGCAACCAGACGCGGGCGGCCGAGGTGCTGGATATCGACCGCGTGACCCTGCACAACAAGCTGAAGAAGTACGGGTGGTCGAAAAACGGGACCAGCAGCACGGCCCTGGCCGGCGAATCCAAATGAAGCTGCTGCAACTGCTGCCCATCGGGGAGTTCGACGGCAGGCTGCTGGAGGCAATCGGGCCGCCGCTGGCGCAGCAGTTCGGCGTGCCCTGGGACGTGCTCCCGCGGGTGCTGGACCCGCAGTTCGCCTACCATGCCGAGCGGCAGCAGTACCACTCGACGGAATTGCTGGAACGGATGTCCCGCTACCGGAAGCCGGAATCGTGGCGGCTGCTGGGCGTGACCGAGCACGACCTGTATATCCCCATCCTGACGTTTGTCTTCGGGGAGGCGCAACTGGGAGGCGCGGCGGCGGTCGTATCCGCCTGCCGCCTGCGCCAGGAGTTCTACGGTTTGCCGCCGGACGGGCCGCTGCTGCGCGAACGCCTGCTGAAAGAAGCAGTGCACGAACTGGGGCATACGGTGACGCTGCGCCACTGCCAGGACTACCGCTGCGCCATGGCGCCCTCGCACGCGGCAGAGTGGATTGACCTGAAAGAGGCCGTGTTGTGCTCGGCCTGCCAGGCCAAGGCGGCCAGGCTGGCGCCCGAGGAGAAGAGGTTCAGGCTCTTTTGATGGCGGCCGGTGATGAAGAGTCGCGGGCGAGGGTGCCCGCGGCACATGCGCCCGCGCCACATCCGGCCGCGCCACTGCTACGAATGATTGCGGGCAGCCAGGCGCGCCTGGCGCGCCGCGGGGCCGGAGATATCGCTGAGGGTGGTGTTTTCCAGAAAGTCCAGGTAGCCGCGGCCGACCTTGGCCCAGTGAGCGTGGGCGGTGCAGGATTGGCTGCCGGAGCACGGGCGGCTGGGGCGCAGCAGGCAGTGGGGCCAGCCGACGGGGCCCTCGAAGAGCCGCACCACGTCGATCAGGTGGATAGCCTTGGCGGGACGCAGGAGGGTGTAGCCGCCTCCGGTGCCGCGCACGGCCGCCACCAGGCCGGCATTGCGCAGCGACAGCATGATCTTGGAGAGGTACTGGGGCGGGATGCCGGCGCGCTGGGCAAGGCGGCGGCCGAGCAGGGCCCGGCCGGGGGAGACGCGGGCCAGTTGGGAGAGGGCGCGCAGGGCGTACTCGGAGGTGGCGGAGAGCATTGTCGACCTCTGTATCCAGAACTCATGAAAACGCCAGGGGCCGGCCCGCCGCTGTGACCGCGGTCACCCACACCTGTGATTAATGTGTCCGGGCACGACATGTTGTCGAGGTGGGGATCGACTTGCCGCCAGTGCACGTCTCAGTCCTAAGTCGTCAGTCGTCAGTCTTCAGTCGTCAGGCGACCAGGATTCGCAAAGGACCCGTATTTCGTACCAGGCCTTTCGCGCCGTGCCTCCGGCACTCAGCGATCAAACTTCGCACTTGCCCCAGGACTGGCGTCCTGGGCTACCAGCGCACGTCCCTGCGGGACTGGAATTACGCGGTGAATTGGCGTGGTCGCGCTCTGGATTTCCGGGCTATACTCCAGCTACAACTCCAACCAGAGAGATGACATGAGGGAAATATCCGTTCGCCCGTGCACGCGCTCGCTCCTTCGGTTTGTGTGTTGCGTCCTGTTTTGCGTGGCGTTGTCCACACTTGCGCTGGCTTCGAGCCTCTCGCCGAGAGGCACCAAGTACGAACAGCATGTGGCAAAGAAGAATAGTAATTGGTTCCAGCGCACCGTGATGGCGCTGGGCCGCGAAGGGGTGCTTTTCAGGGAGCCAGTTCACGAGGAAATTACGAACCGGATATACGGCTGCGGGGACAAGGAATTTTGCGACGACCCAGAAGTTGAATTCGCAGGGCCATTCATACTCGCCGGAGTCCGCTGGAACGACGACCCTCCGTTCCAGCTTCAAGCGGGAGAGGGCCAGCACACCTCGTGCAAGGCCACTGAAACCATACGCTTCACCACGCAGCCAATCTGCTGGTACCAGCTATTCAAGGCCGCAAGCCGAAAGGCGGCAAGCGGGGACATACCCGACGCATACAACCATGCGCCTTTGCTGGCCCGGTCACATTTCGGCGACCTCCAGTTCTTGCACGCCATGGCTTCGCAGGACGGGGAGGCCGCCGCGGAAACGCAACGGCGGGTGATGATGTGGGCCGAGTTTGCATGGAAGGTGGCGCTCGGCGAGTACGCGCTGGATACGCCCCTTGCGGATGTCGATGTCGCCGGGTTCGACGACTTCTTCGGAAAGAGCGGCTGGACTGTCCAAGACCTGTTCACCGTCGGGAATCCTGCGCTGAGGCCGCACATAACGGAAGTGGCGTTTGGCAGCATCCTGCACACGGTCGAAGACAGCTTCGCCAAGGGCCACGCCCAACGGGAGCAGAACGCGGCCGCCGCCGCGTGCCCTGCACTGCGACAATTGCCGGCCCCGGCGCGGATCGTCGAATTCCATTCGTACTCGCACCAAGACAGCCACAAGCACGCTGGGTTCGACACCCACGCTGCGTTTGAACAGGAGTCGCTTGCCGACAAGCCGGACGTGGTGCTCGTGGGCAAGCCGCTGCGCGACTTCTTTCAGCGCAGGGCGAGCTGGGACACCGTGAAGCCCTACCTCGAATGTGTGTTTGCCGTCGCAGACCCGAAGACGAAGGCGTCGCCGGGCGCTGAGTTCGCGGCAGAGTAGAAGCCTTTGCGGAGAGGAACAGTGGATGCCGCTAACCGGGGGTTTTCGCCCCTGAGTTGCGACCTACCATTACTATTCACAGTCTTCCCGAAAGGACGTAACATTGCGAAACGCAGATGACCTCCACTCGGGAACCGTCTCGTGCGTCTTTGCAACACGCCGCTTTAGCTCTCAGTGCGTACGCGGCCGTTGGGTTGCTGTTGCTAGATGCCACGTGGCGCGGCCTAGTCGTCTGTGGAGGATGCGGCTTGGTGCTTTGGGTGTTGTTGCAGTACGTCCTTCGTACATCGTCCGTTCTTGTAGGGAACCGCTCTAATTTCATCTTGAGAATCGCTGTCCCCACCATGGCAATAGTCACCGTGGCGGGTTTAGTTCAGGCCCTCCGCACTGTTTCTGTTCGCGCACTACTCACGCCGATGTCAGGAGTGATTATGGCCCGCGTGATTTTTGGGTTGAATTTCGCTGCGGATGTCGGAATTGCAGCTTACCTCCTGACCATCCTGTCCAAACCCGATGAGCAAAAGATGAACTCACTGAAGATTGAGGCTTTGAAGCTTGAGCATCAGAGTTGCATGACACTGTTTCAGACGTGTGGCTCTCTCATGGGCATATTCTTTCTTGCTACTTTCATTGCACCCCTGCTGAACGCAAACGTGTCTTTTGCCAATGTTCGTTTTGTAGACGTGATGTTCTTGTTTTACAGTCTGGCTGGATTCATTCTTTGGATTCTTTTCCCTTGCGTCGAACGAGCGGAGCGAATCCGTCGTCAGCTTCAGCGAAGCGAAGAGCGAATGCAGGCCCACACAGCTAATTAGAGCACGCAGATGGATTGTGTCAGGCAATCCGCACACGCGAGTGACGGGAAGCACCGCGGCGCTCCGCTGGTCTCAAATCTATAGTCCTGCACCAGCAGAATCGGGCCTTTACTACACGGTAACTGTAGCTCTGGGAAATCAACAGCTTACGGCGGTTCCGACTGACCTCGTAGGGGTACCCCTTCGGGCCAGCCATTCCTCTTCGGCATTTGCGCCCGCCGTTAGCCCTCGTGCAAACCCGTATGGCCGCGACGGAAGAAGAAAACTGGCCGACCCGTGCGCGGGATGTCCTAAAGAGCACACTCACCGTAGGACTGGCGAGAACTGTGCGTCCCTGCGGGACTTGCGCGCTTTCTTCCACTTCACCCGGGGCTTCCGCCCCGGGTTATCCTATCCCGCCCGCTGCGCGGGCTGGATTTTCCGGTGGTTCGTTCCACCTCGCAAATCAAAAACAGGTTCCCACACAGACTCTGGCGTCCTAACAGGCTGCTGAAAAACTCCAAAAAGCAGGTTCCTCGGGGACTAAAAGTCCCCTCGGAATGACACAAATAAAGCGCTTATCGGCACGACTAAAGTCATTCCCTGATACACAAAACAGTTTTTCAGCAGCCTGCTAGGCTACCAGCGCACGTCCATGCGGGACTGGAATCTAAGGCTTCAAGACAATTTTCCCGAACATTTCGCTGTGTTCCATGCGCTGGTGGGCGGCGCGGGCCTCGGCCAGCGGGAAGGTGGAATCCACCACGCCTTTCAGCTTGCCGCTGAAGACGTGCTTCAGCGCCTCGTGCAGGTCACCCATGGCACCCATGTAGGAGCCCAGGAAGGAAAGCTGGCGCGCGAACAGGAAGCGGATATCAAACTCGGCCTTGGGGCCGGTGGTGGCGCCGCAGGTCACCAGCGTGCCGCCGGGCTTGAGCGACTTCATGCTCTCGCCCCAGGTGGCCTGGCCGACGTGCTCCACCACGATGTCGCACATTTCCTTGTTGGTGATGCGCTTCACCTCGTCGCCGATCTTCTGCTGGTAATGGTTGACCACCTCGTCCGCGCCCAGTTCGCGGGCGCGCTGCATCTTGCTCTCATTGCCGGCGGTCGCGATAACGAAGGCGTTAAAGAGTTTCGCGATCTGGACGGCGGCCATGCCCACGCCGGAGTTGGCGCCCAGCACCAGCACCTTCTGCCCGGGACGGACATTGCTGCGGGTGACCAGCATGTGCCAGGCGGTGAGAAAGACGAGCGGCACGGCCGAGGCCTCGTCGAAGCTGAGGCGGTCGGGGATGGGGATGACGTAGTCGGAGCGGGCGGCCAGCAGTTCGCAGTCGCCGCCGTCCACGCCGTTGCCCAGCACGGTGAACTCGCGGCACATGCTCTGCAGGCCGGAGACGCAGAAGCGGCAGTGCCCGCAGTACACCATGGGCGCCAGCAGCACGCGCTGGCCCTTCTGCATGCCGGTGACATACTCGCCCACCTCGGCCACTTCCCCGGCGACGTCGCTGCCATTGATGTGCGGCAGTTTCACCCCGGGCAGGCCCTTGCGCACCCAGAGGTCCAGATGGTTCATGGCGCAGGCGCGCACCCGCACCAGCACCTGGTCTTTGCGCAGTTCAGGATCGGGGACGTCTTCGTACTTGAGGACTTCCGGGCCGCCGAATTCGTGGAAGCGAACGGCTTTCATAAGGCGCTCCTAGCGGGATTTGCGACAGCGGTATAAACGCAACAAGCTACCACAACGGGGGACAAATGCAGAACTTGCGCGCCGAGTTGCTGCCGTCGGGTGCGCGCTCCCCCGGCAGGCATGCACACTTCGAACGGCAGTGCCCGCCTGCCGCCGGCGGCGGCAGCGTTTCACCCCGCGTGGGTCCCCGGCCGTGCCTGGAGCCGACATTTTGGGAATGCGGCGCCGGCGCCATCCCCGCAAACTAGCGCTCCATGCTGACGCTGATATTGCTGCCCTTCTTGCCCATGCTCATGGTGGTAATGGCGCCTGCGGGCACGTCGAGCAGGGCGCCCGCCATGGCGATCTGGGCCAGGACCTTCATGTCGGGATCGGAAATCCCGGCGGCCAAATCCTGGGCCCAGGCCGGCGAAATGGTGACCGCGGCGCGCAGCATGGTGGCGTAGGCGGCGGCGGAAGGCCAGTAGGCTTTCAGCGCCTGGTTGGGATCGTCGGCGTTGCTGTCGTCCTTCAGCATCTTGTCCGCCAGGGATAAGCCCCGCTCGACCACTTTCTTTGCCTCCTCAGGTTCGTCCATCTTGAGGTAGAGGTCGGCGGCGGTGCGCAGCAGGACAGATTGCATCTGCGGGTTCAACTGCGGCGCCAGGTCCAGGGCCTTGTCCAGCGCCTCGCGCGTCACGCTGCCGTTCTTCTTCACCGTGATCTGGGCGATGCCCTGTAAGGTGGCGGCGCGCAGTTGCAGATCGGCGATATTGGCGGCGGCGGCCAGGGCGTCGCGCGCATGCTCGGAGGCGTCGGCGATGATCTTCGACGCCTGCTGCATGACGATGGGCGCCGTCTGCGGGCTCACCACCGTGGGGGCCCCGGCGCCGCTGCCCGACACCATGAAGCTGGAGCCGCCGGGCTTTTTTTCTTCCTCCGGCGGGGTGATTGAATCCACGCCCTGCGGGTAGCGCCCCAGTTGCGCCTGCACCTGCTGGTAGTCCTGCGCCAGTTTTTCCGCGCCGGATTCGTCCAGTTGTTTCCATACCGGCAGAAGCTGGAACAGCCGGTATTCGTATGTGGAATTGAAGCTCACCGCACCTGACGCGGAAGCCATGGAAACGTTGTTCGCCTGCTTGCTGGCTTTGGCCTGCTTCAGCAGCTCGGAGAGGGCATCCAGGACCATCTCCTTGGGCAGCCGGTTCCAGTGCCTGATTACGAGGGTGGCGAAATCGCCGTCGCCCATGGCGAGGCCGCGATGCTCATGGTCGCGATAGCTGGCCAGGGCGGCGCCGAAGACCTGCAGCGCGTCGGTGGAACGCTCGGGCGGAAGCCCGGCCATGAGCTCCTGGGCCGCCTGGTACGGCATTTCGGATTCCTGGGCCACGCGGTAGAGCACCTCGAGGGCGCGGTCCAGGTCCTTCTGCTTCTGGTAGTAGCCCAGCAGGGAGCGCAACACGGCGCCGCGCGCCTCGGGCCGGACCTGCGTCAACAGCTCGTCGGCGCGCTGCGGGGCCAGCGGGACCATGGCTTGCAGAATCTGCTCTTGCAGCCGCTTGCGCGTGTCGAGCTGATCGTCGTCCATGCCGTTGGCGGCCGCCAGCGCGTTTTCCAGCAAGGCGACCGCCTTGTTCCTGTCCGCGGACTGGCTGGCGCGCGCGATCTGCAGCAAGCCGTAGGCGCGCATGCCGCCGCTAAGGCCCATGACCTGCGCTTCGGCCAATTCCAGCATCTGCCGGCCGCGCTCCAGTTGTTCCTTGGTGGGCGGGGCCTTGGCTTCGCTTGCCGCCGGCTCCGGACCGCCGGTCCGCAGCGTGAGCTTCTGCTCCACGCTGCTCTGGGCATGGCAAACCGAGGCGAGTGCGAAAAAGACGAGCGCTGCGCGCAGCTTCATGGGCGGTCTCCGGGCGCAAGTATAGCGGGATCTCTGGATAGGATGGACGTGGAATTTCGCCGAAGGTGAGCATGCGCCGGTTAACCGGCCGCCAACTCTTCTCGAAAGCCGCCGTCGCTCTCTGATACTCTTTCCTGGATGGTGAGAGCGCCCAGTTTCTGCGGAGTGATCCTTGCCGCCGGCGAATCCTCGCGCATGGGGCGGGACAAGGCGCTGCTGCCCTGGCGGCACACCACGTTCCTGGTTGGCGCCATCGAGTTGCTCTCGCCGCTGACCGACATGGTGATCGTGGTGGCCGGGCGCAACGCGGACAACCTGCAGGCGCTGGTGGACGCCGCCGGCGCCTCGCTGGTGGTCAACCCGGAGCCGCAGCGCGGGCAGTTCAGCTCGCTGCGCGTGGGCATGCAGGAGGTCCTCAACCAGGGCCGCGATGCGGCCATTGTCGCGCTGGTGGACCGTCCCCCGGCGCGAAGCGAGACGGTGCGCCTGCTGAAGACCGCCTTCGTGCGCTCTGCCGAACAGGTCTGGGCGGTGGTGCCAGAGTTCAGCGGGCGCCACGGCCATCCGCTGGTGATCGGCCGCGAGCTCATCGAGGCCTTCCTGCGCGCGCCTCTGAACGCCACGGCGCGCCAGATCGAGCACCAGCACCAGCAGCACATCGAGTATGTCAGCGTGGAAGATCCACTGGTAGTCTTGAACGTGGATACTCCCGAAGACTACCAGCGGATCACCAGCGGATGATCAGCCCCTCAGCTTCCCAGCGAGCCGGCGAATTTCTCCGGGCTGTGCTCTGTCTGCAGCCGCAGGTCGCGGTGTTCGATTGCGACGGCACCCTGTGGCGCGCCGATTCCGGCGAGCAGTTCCTCTATTGGGAGATGGAGCGCGGGTTGCTGCCGGCCGAGGTGGCCGAGTGGGCGCGGCCGCGCTATGAAGACTACAAAGCCGGCCGCGTCGGCGAGGAGCAGATGTGCGGCGAGATGGTCACCCTGCACCGGGGGCTCTCGCAGGAGATGCTGGAGCGCGCCGCTGCCGAATTCTTCCAGGAACGCATCGCGCCCGGAATCTTTCCCGAATTGCTGGAGCTGACGCTGGCGCTCGCCGGGCAGGGATGCCAGCTCTGGGCGATCTCTTCCACCAACGACTGGGTGGTGCGGGCGGGCGCCGGGCGTTTCGGCATCCCGGCAGAGCGCGTGATCGCCGCCTGCGTGGAGATCAACGGCGGCTGCGCCACCGAGCGGCTGATCCGCGTCCCGACCGACGAACTGAAAGCCAGCGCCATCCGCGAGCTGCTGCCGCGCCTCCCCGACGCGGCATTCGGCAATTCTCTGCACGACGTGGCCATGCTGGAACTGGCGCCCCACGGCTTCGCCGTCAATCCCAATTCCGATCTGGAATGCGTCGCGCGGCAGCGGGGCTGGACGGTGTATCACCCGGGAAAATTGTCCGCTGATTAGCGCGGATGAAGGCGGATCATTCGCAACTGCGGCCACTGTATTCGCGCGAGCCAGAGAAAAGCACAGATCCTGAGCGTGCCCAAACCAGGCGCGCTCAGGATGACGCCTTCTGTGGACAGTTTGCTACTTCATCGTGGCCGAGGCGGAAGCGAGGCAGAGCCACTTGCCATTCGGCATCTTCACCCAGGTATCGGCCCAACGCTCCTTGGTGTTGATGGCTTTGCCGGTGCCGTCGGTACCTTTGCCTGTCCACACACCGGTTGCAATGGCGGTGTTGCCGTGCGCGGTGACCTTTATGTCGCTCAGCGCGTTTGTCTCCCACTTTGCCTTCTTGACCCGCGCCATGGCCTCGGGCTTGCCGTAGGTTGTACCGTCAGAATCGACGATGACGACGTCATCGGCCAGCAGCGCGCCGATTCCCGCTGCATGGTTAGCCTTGGAATCCTTCGCCCATTGGTTCTCCAGGTTGGTGATCGTCTGTGCGACATCGCCACCGGCCTTTGGTGCGGCCTTTTCCTTGTCCTGCGCTCCGGCCATTGCAACTGCCACGGCCAGCAACACGAAAACCGCGAGCATGCGTCTCATGAATGTCTCCTCATTGTATTTGGAAGCCGGATGATGGACGCTTGGGGCAATGAACGCGAACGAATATGTATAGTTAGCTTATATCAGCTTGAACCGTGTTTGTCGTGCTAGAGCAGAACCAGGGTTGCTGTATCCCAAGCGTCCCTTAATGTCTTCCTTCCCGGCCGGTCCGGGTGAGGCATGAAGTCGATCGTGTCATCCTGAGAGGTTGTGACTAAATTCAGCTCTCAACCCGCGGCAGCACGCTTTGCTTCTGCGCTGCGGCGTCGGGCCGCCGGCTGAGCCCATCAACTTACAGCGCCATTGCCCTGCTCGTCTCC
>Ga0315268_10002229_pt1 | contig 22079 bp, 19 predicted proteins | sample C1_top_MG_FD_204535 | JGI IMG/M metagenome (GOLD analysis project Ga0315268, IMG submission 204535) | Sediment microbial communities from Yellowstone Lake, YNP, Wyoming, USA - C1_top | ecosystem: Environmental > Aquatic > Freshwater > Lake > Sediment | place: USA: Wyoming | collected 2017-08-01 | reverse complement strand
GGATGAGCCCAGCGCCCCGTTTTTGAGCCCAAAGCCTTTCACCAGCCCCAGCCCTATATTGCCGCTGGCCTTGTGCCTTTCCACTACCACCAGCTTTAATATATCTTGCTCGATGTCGGGCACTACAAAGCCATCCCTGACCTTAGGCTCTAGCTTGATGCTCTTGGTGGTTACCTGCCCGGGCACAATCTCAATAATGGGCAGGTTCTTCATGGAAGCTGGTATTTTCAAGGCCCCTATGTTGAAAGGCTTGACATTGACAGAGTGAGTGATCTCGGGGTCGGAGCGCCAGGATGTGGAGAAAAGCGCCTTGCCATTTTGGGCTACCAGCTTCCCCTTGTGAAATACCATGTCCGCGCTCAGCTTTGATAAGTCGTCAATTGCGATGAGATTGGCTGCATAGCCCGGCGCTACTGCTCCCACCCGTCTCAGCCTGAAGTGCTCGGCAGTATTTATAGTTGCCATCTGTATAGCGCGGACAGGGTCTAGCCCTCTGCTTATCGCCTTCCTTACCACCGCGTCAGTATCGCCCTCCCTGAGCAGGTCGGCACAGGTGCGGTCGTCGGTTACAAAAAGGCATCTCCTGTAGGTCTTGTCTGTGACCAGCGGCAGCAGCTCGTCGAGGTTCTTCTCCGACGAGCCCTCCCGTATCATGAGATACATGCCGCGTCTCAATTTCTCTCGGCCTTCCTCAAACGTAGTGGACTCATGGTCCGAGCTGGCGCCTGCCGTGAGATAGGCATTCAAATCCTTTCCGCTGACCCTGGGGGCATGGCCATCTATCACTCTGCCTTGAGCCAGTCTGACCTTCTTCAATACCTCTTTATCTCGCATCAACACGCCTGGGAAGTTCATCAGCTCGCCTAGCCCGATGACATTCTTCCATCCCAAGGCAACTTTAAGCTCTTTCGCACCGAGTTCAGCACCGGATGTTTCCAGATGCGTTGCCGGTACGCAGGACGGGGCCATGAAATAGCAGTCCATGGGAAGCGTCCGGGCGCAGTCCATAAGGTATCTAATGCCCTTCAGTCCGGCGACGTTGGCTATCTCGTGGAGGTCAGTAACTATGGCGGAAGTTCCTCTGGGCACCACTGCCCTGGCATACTCCGCGATGTGCAGCAGGGAGCTCTCGATGTGGATATGACCATTGATCAGTCCTGGGGCAAGATATTTACCCTGGAGGTCTATCTTCTGCTTGGCCTGACTATAATCGCCGATGCCGGCGATGCGTCCCTGGCAGATAGCGACATTGCCCTTCTCGATTTCAGAGGTGAGGGTGTTAATAATCCTGGCGTTAGTCAGCAAGAGGTCGGCTGCAGCCTCGCCTCTGGCTACAGCTATCAGGCTCTCCAAGCTCAATTCTACTCCTCCAGGACGCAGAGGTCGGGCAGATAGCGGTACTCTTCGTTGAAGTCCAAACCGTAGCCGACAACGAAGGCGTTGGGGATTGTGAAACCTCGGTAGTCGATAGGTACCTCCACTTTCCGCCTTGAGGGCTTGTCGAACAGGGTGCACAACTTAAGCGAAGCAGGCTTTCTGCGCTTTACATAATCCAGTAGGAAGCTCACCGTAAGTCCGCCGTCCACGATGTCCTCGACTACCAGCACGTGTCTGCCTTTTATCGACGTCTTGAGCCCTTGTACCAGCTTGACTTTACCCGATGTCTCCTTACATGCACCGTAGCTCGATATCCTGATGAAGTCGACCTCGACAGGCATGTTCATGGCACGGACCAGGTCTGACAGAAAAACGAAGCTGCCCTTCAGAACGCCGATGAGGAGAGGGTTCTTATCCTTATAGTCTCTCTTTATCTCGGCGGCTAGTTCACCTATCCTTTTGGCGATCTCTTCTCTGGTAATAACGATCTTGAGCTTGTCCAAAACTCCTCCCTGAATCAGATTTTGCCCACTGCTAAGAGGTAGAGCACGCTCTCATTTTTGCCATCAAGCCCCAGCAAGCGATTGAATTGGTCATCGTAAAAAGCGCCGATAGCACAGGCCCCCAATCCTAGTGAAGTGGCTGCCAGATAGGTATTCTGCGCGATATGTCCCGCCTCAAAGTCGATATAGCGTTGGGCACGCTCCCTGTATCGTCGTTGGGTGCGCTGAAACACGGCTGAGAGCGCAACTATCACATTGGCCTGTTTGAACATCCTCTCCTGTAAGGCTGCCCGCGACATCTCATTGCGGAAATCGCCCTCGCGGAGCAGTTCCAGTTCATGGGATGAGATTAGGTAATGATATATGCCCTTGGCGAGACCTTCAACATTATTCACTATTGCGTAGACCTCGATTGGGTATGTGGCGCCTGCCGAAGGAGCAGCTCTCAGCCCATCGCGCTTGTCGGTGACGCCGCTTGAGTAGTAGAGAAGATGTGAGAGTTCTGCCAGGGACATCGTCTCGCCTGTGAAGTCTCGCTGCGACCTCCGATTTGCGATGGCTTTCTCCACGGTCAGTCCGTTATGAGTTAGCTCCTGGTTGAGACGGATTCTCCTCATGATTGAATTCTCGATTTGGCCCAATTTTAAGGTTCAAAATCTTGCTGAATGATTATAAACTTGGCAGCATCGCCTGGCAAGTTTATATGACCGAGGCCGTTTGCTAGCAGATGTAGCGTCGCCACTCCTGTAGCGGCGCATTAAGAGCCATGATGGGGGTTACGACGCCAAGTGATTGTTGGTGGTTGCTTCTCTGGGCAGGACTACTATATGTGGTGTAGAGGTAACCGGATGTTGGCTGACTCTCACCGAAGCCGAGAAGACTTCCTGTATGCTGCTTTCAGTCAGCACTTCCCGGGGTGAGCCATCCGCGACAATGATTCCCTCTTTAAGCAGGACTAGGCGATCGAAAAACAGCGATGCCAGGTTCAGGTCATGCATGGCGGCGATAATGGTAACCCCCTGTTCCCGGTTAAGGCTCTTGACTAGTTCCAGTATCTCGACCTGGTGGCTTATATCGAGATGCGTCGTGGGCTCATCGAGGAGCAGAAGTCTAGGCTCTTGAGCCAGGGCCATGGCCAGTATCACCTTCTGGCGCTCGCCGCCGCTGAGATCGTTAAAGTACCGATTTCTTAAGTGATCGATTCCGGCTAGCCCCAATGCCATGGCGCTCATTTCATGGTCTCGCCTGGTCTCACCTGAGATGGCGCTGACGAATGGCGTGCGGCCCAGCAGCACCACCTCGTCTACGGTGAAAGCGAACGGGATATTGAAGTACTGCGGGACCACCGCCACGTGCTGCGCCACTTTCTTTCGGGATAGCTTCCTAAGGCTTACCCCGCCCAGTGATATCTCTCCTCTAACTGGAGCCAGTACCCCGCTTGCTAGCTTCAGCAGAGTTGTCTTACCGCAGCCGTTGGGCCCAATCAAGCCTACCATCTCGCCATCAGTTATGCTCAATTCTATGTCTTTCAGCACAAGCCCGTTGAAATAAGAGAAAGATACTTTTTGCATAAACAGGCTATTAGAATTAGAAAGCATATTCCCTCCTTGTGCGTCTCAGTAAGTAGATGAAGAACGGTGCGCCGATGAGTGCAGTGAGAATGCCCACCGGCAGCTCTGTGGGTGCAATCAACGTTCTGGCCAGGGTATCGGCGACCACCAGGAATGTTGCGCCAGCCAGCGCCGAAGCAGGGATGAGCAAGCGATGGTCTGGGCCCAGTACCAACCTTACGGCATGTGGCATCACTAGGCCCACAAAACCAACCAGGCCGCTCAGCGATACGGCGCAGGCAGTCAGGAGCGAGCCCAGGGCCAGTATGAGTATCTTCTCCCGCTCTACATTGATTCCCAGATAAGCTGCCTGCTCCTCTCCCAGGGAGAAGGCATTGAGGTGGAAGGCAAAGAATAGCGCTGCGATGATTCCTCCTATTATCAGAGGAGCAATTACGGCTATCTGGCTCCAGTACTGCACTGAGATGCTGCCGGCGAGGAAAGAGAAGATAGAGTGGAGCTTGAGTTGCAGTTCACCGTTCGTCATGATGAGCAAACTCATGATGGCGGCGAGCATGGAGCTTACCACGAAGCCTGCAAGCAACATGCTGACGATAGGCGTTTTGCTTCCGACTCTGGCCAGGTTGTACACCAGTAGGATTGTGGCCAGTGCCCCGCAGAAAGCTGCAACAGGAATTAAGCCGAGTCCCGAGAAGGCAAGCCCGAGGGGCAACATCATAGCTATGGTGGCTCCCAGAGCGGCTCCTGACGATGTCCCTGTGATATAGGGGTCAGCCATAGGGTTGCGCAGCAGCCCCTGGAATAGGACGCCTGCCGTGGCTAAAGCTGCTCCCACCAGGGCTGCAGCTATCACCCGAATCAATCGAATCTGGAAGATGATGGTTTCATCGGATGGCTGCCATGTAGCCTGGAAATTGGAGAAGTGGATTTTGTTCAGGGTCATCTTGATAATGTCCAGTGGCGGTATGGATACTGCCCCCAAAGCGCAGGCAAGCAACACCGCCGCTATCAGGGCCAGTGCTAACGAGACCAGGACTACGGCAACTCGGTTACATTTCCTCATTCAAGCAGCCTTCCGGGTTAATTTCGCTTTTACGATGTCCTGAAACCAGTAACCTTCGCTCAGCACCTTATCGCCTGGGGTTATTGAAATCCTCTTCTGAAAACAGGGGCCATCTACTACAAAGGTATGGTATTCCCCGTTCTCGCCGCAGATGTCGAAATTGTGGTTCCGCTGGTAATCCTTGACGTCAGTTAGGAATTTCCTATTGATCCTGCGCCCCAGCCACTTATCATCCATAACATCTGCCTTGAGGCAAACTACGACTGATTCAAAGCCATCATCTATGAACCCCTTAAGTATCTCTTCGCGATCGAGCTTCCACAGGGGCAGCAGGGCTTTGATACCAAACTCACCGCAGATATTTTCTGTCCACGTCCTATGTTCAATCATGTCTATGTCTCCGGTCACCAGGCCTTCGATTCCACCCTCACGAAGCTTGCCCAACACCTCTCTAAATGACTGTTCGTAGCCTTCCCAGGAGGTCTCACGCAAAATCATTGGTATTCCAGTTGCTTCCGATTGCATGTGTATTAGCTCGCCCCTTACCCCGTGAAATGCGTTTCTGCCGAATCCGGCTGTGGATACAAAACTGACTAGGTAGCGAACGTCTAATCCTTCGGATAGAGCCCTCCAGCAGGCATAACAGCTATCCTTCCCACTGCTCCAGCAACAGGCTACTTTCACTTTGAAAGTTCTCCTTTAAGTGGAATCGGGATGCCTGCGACCATGAAATAGACCTCATCGGCATTCCTGGCCAGCATCTGATTGGCCATGCCTAGGGCGTCACGGTAAACCCGGCCCGCGCGATATGGCGGCACTAACCCCAATCCCACTTCGTTGGAGACGATGATGAAATGGGCATTGGTCGTTCTCACAAAGGTAAGTAGTTCTTCCAGTTCGGCGGTTACTTTCTTCTCCAATGTTTCGGCATTCATATCCTCTGTTCCCATGAGATTGGATACCAGAAGTGTCAGGCAGTCTATGATGACGACCTCGGCCGCGCCAATTTTGCCCCTCATTGCTTTAGCCACGTCAGTTGGAACCTCGAGGGTCTCCCAGTTGCGCGGCCTTGACCTCTGGTGCGCCCTGATACGGGCGTTCATCTCCTCGTCCAGCGGCTCACATGTAGCGACGAAGAGCACCCTCTTCCTCAGCCTGGCAGCAAGCTCCTGCGCGTAACGGCTTTTCCCGGCCCGTGCTCCTCCGAGGATAAATGTCATGCTCATATAACGTAACTCCATGTTATTAAGGGTATTAGAATCAAGACTGAAACCTCGACTAATTCATTGATAGCGCCGTAGGTGTCGCCAGTAAGCCCTCCCAGCTTTCTGCTGAGCCAGTATGCTGCTAATAGAGCGACCAGCATTGCCGCGGCCATCACAGCCAGGCCGTTTAGCCACATCAAGCCCAAGCATGAAGCCAGTGTTATCTCGGTTGCTATAGCCAGCCAGGGCCACTTTCTGCCTTCCTGGAATATTTTCCCCATCCCTTGTTCTCTAGCGTAGGGGTAAGCGAAAATTGCGCAAACCATCGTCCATCGCGCTATCGTCGGCATCAGAAGAAGTGCTGCCATCCTGTGCTCGTTAGGCACAACGGTCAGCGCAACGTATTGGAGCAGAATCAGCAAAGAGCCTCCCACTACCCCGAAGCCTCCCACCCTGCTGTCGCGCATAATGGTCAATCTCTCTTCAGGCGAATGTCCGCCTGCCAGCCCGTCGCAGGTATCGATGAAACCGTCCAGGTGCAGCGCCCTGGTCATTGCGGTGAGGGCGATTATCAGTAAAATATTTACCAGGCTTATGGGGAAGGCCAGTATGAACAGCCGGTCCAGCCCGTAGAGTATCCCGCCTATAAGCATTCCCACTAACGGAAAATAGGCTATAGAACGGCGCAAAGCATTGGTGCTGACCTTCAGCCGAACAGGGAATATCGTCAGGAACTGTAACGCTGCTACTAAGCCCAATTCTTTCCTCTCATTAATATCCTCAGCCCTCTTTAACAAGAGGCTCAGGCCCCTCGCCATCACGTTCTGATACGCCCGCCTCGGCAAAGGTAGCCATCTCGGCCAGTATCTTGGCTGCGGCCTCGACTAGGAATATGCCCAGCGCCGCCCCTGTGCCCTCGCCCAGCCGAAGCTCGAGGTCCAGTATCGGTCTTAATCCCAGATATCTGAGTATTGCTTTGTGCCCGATCTCCACCGAGCAATGTGAGGCGATGAGGTAGTCCTTTACTCTGGGCGACAATCCCACAGCGATCAGCGCCGCTGCCCCGGAGATGAACCCGTCTATGACCACAGGGATGCGATGTGCTGCCGCTCCCACGATGACCCCGCATATCCCACCTATTTCGAATCCGCCCACTTTGGCAAGTACGTCTACAGCGTCATCGGCTTTTGGCTTATTCACTTCCAGAGCTCTTTCAATGACCTCTACTTTATGCTCTAGTTGACTATCATCGAGGCCCGTGCCTCGGCCTGTTACCTTGGCCACAGGCTCTCCGGTGAAGACGGCCGTGATGGCGCTGCTTGGCGTGGTATTGCCGATGCCCATATCGCCGGTGCCCACGATATCCAGCCCGGTTTTGACTTCCTTCTCTATTATTTCCAGCCCTACCTCGATAGACTTCATTGCCTGCTCTCGGCTCATCGCAGGCCCGTGGGCCATGTCGCTGGTTCCGTAGGCTATTTTTCTTGAGAGCAGAGCAGGATGAGGCGCTATGTCTGATGCCACGCCCATGTCTACAACGAGGACCTTGGCTCCTACGTGCCTGGCCAGAACATTGATACCAGCGCCTCCGTGCAGGAAGTTCAGTACCATCTGAGGAGTCACCGCTTGGGGATAAGCGCTTACGCCCTCTGCTACTACTCCGTGGTCTGCCGCCATCGTCACAATCGCCGTGCGATTTATCCTGGGTATCGGCTTGCCCATGATGCCTGCCAGCTTAATAGACAGCTCCTCCAACCGTCCCAGGCTCCCCAGCGGTTTGGTCAAGGTGTCCTGCCGCGCTCGGGCAGCGGCCATGGCTTTCCCATCCAGGGGCTTGATCTCACGCAGGGCCTGCTCTAGTGCTCTCAACTCGATGCTCCTTATATTTGCTTATCCCTAGTCCTTGAACAAGTCTGGATGCAGTATCTTTGCCATCTCCTCCAGCCCCTCTACGAGGCGTGGGCCGGAGCGGTTTACCAGATCGCCATCAATTGTATAAATGTGGTTCTCTTTCACCGCTTTCAAACCTTGCCATCCTGGCAGCTCCTTTATTTGATCCGGCGATATCGCTGCAGTGCCGTGGCTGGAATCCACCAGGATGATGTCAGGGTTGGAGTTGACTAACTCCTCCATGTTGAACTGTATCCAGGGGTCTGAAGCGCTTGCTGCCACGTTGTGACCACCGGCCATGTTGATGAGCGAATCTACGAAAGAACCCGGCCCCGCTGTCCAGGGTTTCGTGGTGTCGGTGGCATCGAATACGTAAAACACGCTGGGGAGAGAGCAGAGGGGCACCACCTTATACATAACGGCGTCTACACGTTCTTCGAAATTGCTAATTATTTCAGCAGCCTTTTTCTGACTGCCTGTAATATTCCCCAATAACTCGATGTCCTTTAAGACGCCGTTGATATCCTTGGGGTCTATAACTGCAATGGGGATCCCTAAGCTATCAAGCTTGGTGATAAGCTCGGGTACATGGCCATCGGTCAGAACGAGGTCTGGCTTCATCGCTACAATCTCTTCTATGTTGGGAGTGAAATAGCCGCCAATTTTGGGTTTGGTTTTAGCTGCCTCGGGATAGTCACAATAGTCGCTGTCCGCGACGAGTTTGTCGCCCAGGCCTAGAGCGAAAATAGTCTCCGTGATACTCGGTACATGGGAGACGATTCTGGTAGGTGTGCTATTCAAGTGTATCTCCCTTCCCGCGTCATCTGTTATCGTGCCCGGCCCGGACTGAACGCCGGCGCATGCGGTGGCAGCGGCGATTACCACGATAATAAGCAGCGCGAGATAAGTCCTTCTCAACTTTCCCCCTTCGTACCTACCTAGATGAAATGAAAATCCCCTCGCTCTGCAGAACGAGGGGACGTTCCCATGATAACTCTGGCAATAAAAAGAGCCAACCCCTCTCCGCGGAGGCATCGTAGCTCAACTAGAGGTCGGCGTTCTGACTTCTCGCTCTTAGCGAGTCACAGTAGCGGGACTGCGTCGGATTCTCACCGAACTTGCTTTCCGTTTGAGCCTGGACTCACGCCCAGGCACCTCTACTTTCGCTATTAAATTTTCTGCTGTATTTATAACATATTAGGAAACAAAAAGCAAACACTTTCTCTGCCCTTTTCTATTATTGACAGTCGATGTGTGTCCCTCCTGAAAATGCTTGACTCCTTTGACGCAATCTACTACGATTACATCAACAATAGGAGAAACATATGAAAAGAAAATCTCCCCGCTGGTATCTCCCCACTCTTCTGATACTCCTGGTGCTCAGCTTGTCGTCTTTGACATCCTGCCTCGGGCAGAGCACCCCGCAAAGTGCCTTCTATGACGCAGGGGCTAGAGATCTCACTATGACTGGTGCTCAGTTCGGTCAATACCTCCTGTTCCGCTTCGACACTGATGCCTCGGAGCATACCCTGACAACTCCCAGCGCGGCAGATATTGTTTCCCTTTTCTCATCTCCAGTTGCGGGAGAGATCTCTATCTTTGCAGTGGTGGCTGATGGCAGCCATAGCGTTACCGTCATCGGCGGCCCAAACGTTATAGTCAAGGCTACCGCCTCGACTGTTGCCGGAAACACCACGCGCACCATTTTCTGCGAGCTGGATAACGTGAGCAAGGGCAGTGAAGCGGTGACTCTCTACTAGCGCACTGGGGAAGATGCTGAGAACGTGTGCGCAGTTCTAGTCCCTATTACCCAGAAGGATCGCTGATTCCATAACCCTGAAAAAAACCGTCTCCGCTTGCAGGCTTGCTTAATTTGCCTGTCTACGCTATCCTAACTAGGGTGCGATGAACAAGGCAAAACAGCTTTACGAACTTCAAGAGGTAGACTTCGATATCAAGCACAAGACCCAGGCTTTGACGCAGGTGCGAAGCCAACTGGGAAAAGATGATGACCTGGTGGCGGCACGCGCTGCCCTTGAATCGGAAAAGAAGCGCCTTGTCGATCTGGAACACCAGCAAAAGACGTCGGAATGGGAGCTCAACGAACTGGGCTCCAAGATTTCCGTTATAGAGAAAAAGCTATACGGCGGCTCAGTCAAGAATCCTAGAGAGCTTACCCCTTTTCAGCAGGATTTGGAGATTCTCAAGGCGCAGCGTGGGGAGCGAGAAGATAAACTTCTCGCCTTAATGATGGACGTGGATTCCTTGCAGCATGATGTCGGCCTTAAGAAAAGTGACTTTGAAAAGATAGAACAAGAATGGCGGGAGAACCAGCAGAAGCTGTCTAACCAGCAAGCAGAGTTGGAGGCCGAGTTGGCCCAGCTACAGCAAACGAGGAATATGCTTGCGAGTGAAATAGATTCTGCCAGTATTGATCTTTATGAAGAAATGCGACGCGCAAAACAGGGGCAGGCGGTGGCTAAGGTAGTGCAGGGGAGGTGTCAGGGGTGCCGCATCAGCCTCTCTGTGTCCGACCAGCAGAAAGCCAGGATGGGTCAGGAACTGGCGCAATGCAGCAACTGTGGCCGCATCCTGTACCTGAGCTAGTGACTCGGGTTTAAATTGTTCCCAGTAGACAGTTGTAGTAAACTTAAATATTGAATATCGCCAAGTAAACCGGGTGGCTGCCCCTTCTCGCGTCAAGCGGGAAGGGGAGGAAAGTCCGGGCTCCGCCGGGCAGGATGCTGGGTAACACCCAGGGGGGGTGACCCTACGGAAAGTGCCACAGAAACATACCGCCCGCCGCAGGCGGGTAAGGGTGAAATGGTGGGGCAAGAGCTCACCAGCGGCTGGGTGACCGGTCGGCTGGGTAAACCCCATCCGGAGCAAGACCGAATAGGAGGACGAAAAGGATGCCCGGCCTGTCCTCGGGTTGGTCGCTTGACCCTTCCGGTAACGGAAGGGCTAGACAGATGGTCACCGCTTGTTAGGAATCGGGAAGAAGGCTGCGGTCGTAAACTGATTCCCAGCAAGTACAGAACCCGGCTTACAGGTTTACTTGGTTATCGTGAAGCGGACAATTCGGTCTGAATTGTCCGCTTCCTCCTATCTAGCCTAAGTCAAGGGAAAGGTATTGAAGACAAAAAGCGACATCTCATCTGAGGCGGTAAGTCGCAGATTAACCACCAAGTTCGTCGGGCGGCATTTCTTTTATTATCCCACTGTCACCACTACCATGGATGTAGCTAGGAAAGCGGCCAAAGAGGGTGCAGTTGAAGGTACTGTCGTTGTCGCTGAGGAGCAGACCACTGGCAGAGCTCGCCTGGGGCGGACCTGGATCAACCCTCCAGGTGTGCTAGCAGTCTCCATTATACTTTGCCCCGAAATGAGCCAGCTTCTGCGTCTGACTATGGTGGCTGCTCTAGCCACCAGCCGCTGCATTGAGAAGGCTACCGGACTTAAGACGGTTATTAAATGGCCTAACGATATCTTGATTAGAGGCAAGAAAGTGAGTGGCATCTTAACGGAGAGCGCTCTTCGCAGACAATCGGTTGATTGGGCAGTCATCGGCATCGGGATAAACGTCAATTTTGATCCCAAGGCTTATCCCCAGATCGCTGATATTGCCACCAGCCTCTCGGTTGAGCTCGGTAAAAAGGTCTCCCAGTTGGAGGTCCTGCTGCACTTGCTTAACGAGGTGGAGTACTTTTACTCCGCATTGCGCAGAGGCGAGCCTATTTACCAGGAATGGCGGGATAAGCTGGAGACTCTGGGCAAGGTGGTGCAGGTGAAAACAGGCTCAGACCTGGAAAAGGGCTATGCCGAATCAGTGGACGAGGACGGCGCTTTGCTGCTGAGACGCACTGATGGCAGCTTGGCACGTATCGTAGCAGGTGAGGTCACACTTCGACCTTAGAAAAAGCATTTGGAAATATTAGCCTCAAGAGAAGTAGGGGCATTCAATTGAACGCCCCTACATAATCCACGGGATGTATAGTCCTAGGTCTCATTCTGTTTTAAGAATTTTGGCAAGAAGGTCTACTGGTAGCGGGAACACTATTGTGTTCGTTTTCTCAGTAGCTATTACTGTCAGGGTCTGCAGATAGCGTAGTTGCAGTGACATAGGCTGTGTAGCCATCACCCTGGCAGCCTCTGCCAGCTTCTCCGCCGCCTGCTGCTCACCTTCCGCGTGGACGATCTTTGCTCTTCTCTCCCGCTCTGCCTCTGCCTGGGCTGCAATAGCCCGTTGCATCGTCTGAGGAAGCTCGACGTCCTTTATCTCCACGATGCTGACTTTGACACCCCAGGGATCGGTTTGCTCATCGATTATTTTCTGTAGGTTCTGGTTGATTTTCTCCCTGTGGGCCAGCAGTTCGTCGAGTTCGGACTGTCCCAGAACGCTGCGCAGGGTTGTCTGCGAGATCTGCGAGGTGGCGTAGCGATGATCGAAAACCTTGATCACCGAGTCCTCTGGCTTGACCACCCTGAAATAGACCACGGCATTGACCTTGACCGTCACGTTATCCCTGGTAATAGCCTCCTGAGAGGGAACATCCATAGTCACAACCCGCAGGTCTACCTTTACGCTGCGTTCTATGAAAGGGATGAGGAAGTATAAGCCGGGTCCTCGCACGCCGGTGAACCTGCCCAGGCGGAAGACAACACCTCGTTCATATTCCTGCGCAATTCTGATCGATGCTGTAGCTATTACCATGACCAAGAATAGAAAAACGATGATCCCTATGATAGCCCCTGTCATGTCTAACCTCCTCGCTGCTTTTTAGCGACCCTGAGTTTCAGTCCTTCGACCTTGGTTACTACCACCTCCTCGCCGGTTTCGATTCTACCCGCTTCCGATGTCGCTGTCCATAGCTCGCCTTCAATATAAACCATCCCGGTTGGATCGAGGACTGTGTGGGCGAGCGCTACTTTACCAACCAGCCCCTCTTTGCCTGTAGCGGGCCGGCGACGCTGAGAACGAATAATAGCTCCGATAAAGAAGGCGAATACTGCGGTAACCACGATTATCACTGCTGCAACGACCCACCAGTTTATATGAAGCTGGAACAATTCTGGACCTCCACCGAATAAGATTATAGAGCCCATAACAAGTGAGGCTACGCCGCCTATGGTCAACATGCCGAAGCTGGTGACGAACGCCTCAAGTATGAACAGGACGAAGGCTAATATGATGAAGAATACCCCCGCCCACGAGGCTTCGAGCACGGCCAGGGAATAGAAAGCGAGGATGAGTGAAATTGCTCCGACCACTCCGGGCAGTATGGCGCCGGGGTGGATAAATTCGAGGATTAATGCGGTTATGGCTAGAGAAAGCAGGATATAGGCGATATCTGGGTTGGTGATGGCCTGGAGGAACTTCTCAATGGTGCTCATCCCCACATCGTTCTTGGAATAGCCCTCGGTGCTGATAGTTATTTCCTCTCCGGCTACATTGACTTTCCTGCCGTTGAGCTGGGCAATCAGAGAATCGAGGTCCTTAGCCCCCAGGTCAACCAGTGGAGGACTGAGGTAAGGAGAACTGAGTCCGAGCAATTCCTGGTCACGCACAGGGATGGGTTCGAGTCCCAGGGCTTCCTGGTCAGTGAAGGATAGAGCCTCCACTACTGTGGCCTCTGCGGCCGCCTGATTCCTGCCACGCAAATCAGCCAGCCTTCTGATACTGGCGGCCGTATCTTCGGTTAATTTCTTCTTCAAAGTATCAGGGAGTTCGCCTTCTGTGGATATCGGGCTGGCGGCACCGATGCGGCTGGCCGGGGCCATAGCAGCCACATGAGCAGCCAGAGTGATAAAGGTACCTGCTGAGCCTGCCCACCGGTCAACATAGACCACCACAGGCACTTTAGCGTCCAGGATACGGTCTACGATTTTCTCTGTTGTGGAAAGCAAGCCGCCGGGGGTGCTCAGTTCGATGATTACGGCTGCTGCTTGATGTTCTTCAGCTTGGCTGATTCCGCGGTCGATGTAGCTGGCAACTGCGGGGACAATATCCCCATCCACATGCAATATATCAACCTCTGATGAAGGGGATGCCGAGACAAAGCCAGTGATGGCTAAAGCTGCCGCCAGCACACAGAGCAGAAGCACGGAGATGCGAATTACTTTTATGGCCATACTTTGCAGCCCTTTGCCTGACTGTGATAAACTGAGTCTGTGGACATTTTACCACAATTCGTGATAATGCACAGGGCGACATGATTAGAGCAGTTTTCTTTGACTTTTATAATACTCTCGTCTCTTTTAACCCTCCTCGCCAGGAGCTTCAGGTCACTGCCTGCCGTGAGTTCGGCATAGCTCTCAATCCTAAAGCCGTACCCCGAGGATATTGGATTGCCGATGACTTAATGAGTCGCGAGAATGCCCGTCTCCCGATTCATAAACGTCCGCTGAAGGAGGAGCTGGCATTTTGGGCTGATTATGAGGCTATCCTGCTGAAGACGGCTGGTGTAGAAGTCTCTAAGGAGCTGGCGTTGCAGATATTCACACGGCTGCGCCAGCTTGACCGCAGGCTCATCCTGTTTGATGACGTGCTTCCCACACTGGACACTCTCAAGGCCAGGGGCATAGCCCTCGGCCTGGTCTCAAATTTGAGCCGTGGACTGGACGGACATATGAACGAGCTTGGTTTAACCGCTTACGTGGATTTTGCTATAACCTCGGCCGAGATAGGGGCAGAGAAGCCTCATCCTCCGATATTCCTCGTGGCCCTCGAGCGCGCCAAGGTGAGTGCCTCCGAGGCTATCCATGTAGGCGACCAATATTATGCAGACGTAGCTGGAGCCAAAGGAGTTGGCATCAACCCTTTGCTCCTCGACCGCGACGGCTTCTGGGAGGGTATTAACGACTGTCCGCGAATTCGGAGTCTGAGTGAGACTGTGAACTATCTTTAGATCCGGCCATTACGTTCAGAATGTGCTCCAGCACCTCTCTCCATTCTTCACCGGCTCGCCTCATATCTAAACGGAGTTGGTTTGTACCTATTTTCAATTTGTTGCCAAAGGAGCGTTGCAGCGACAGCTTGTCGAATTTGGCGGTTGCATCCAGTGATAGCACTACCTGGCCATCCTCGGAGGAGATAGACTCAATGCCTGCCTTGCTGCCCAGCAACTTTATCCTCACCATATAAAGCAGGTCTTTGACCTCTTGAGGAAGAGGTCCGAATCTGTCCTCGAGTTCATTCTTTAGCTCGTCTAATTCTCCTGGTACGCTGACTTTAGACAATCGTAGATACAAGGAAAGGCGGGTGTTTAGGTCAGGCACATATTCCTCTGGAATAAGGGCAGGCAGCGTGAGATCGACAGTTGTGGCCAGAGGCAGTTGGGCGGTTTTGGCGATGCTCCCCGTTTTGAGTTCTGCCACTGCATCCGCCAGCATCTGGTTATAGAGTTCGAATCCAACAGCGCCGATATGTCCGCTCTGCTCCGGTCCCAGCAGGTTGCCTGCGCCGCGTATCTCGAGGTCTTTCATCGCTATGCGAAAGCCAGCCCCCAGTTCGCTGGCCTCGAATATGGTCCTGAGCCGTTTCTCGGCAGCATCGGTGAGTTGCTTGCCTTTGTCATAAAAGAAATATGCATATGCGCGGTTCGAACCCCGTCCCACCCTGCCCCGAAGCTGATAAAGTTGCGTCAGACCCAGCCTATCGGCGTCATCGACAATCAAGGTGTTTACATTGGGCAGGTCCAGGCCGGACTCGATGATGGTAGTGCATACCAGCACATCTATCTTGCCCTGCGTAAAATCGAGCATCACCGATTCCAGAGTCTCCTCAGGCATCTGTCCGTGGGCGATGCCTATTCTAGCTTCAGGCACCAGCTTCTCCAGTTCTCTGGCTACCCAGCCTATCCTCTGCACGCGGTTATGGACGAAGAACACCTGCCCGTTGCGTTCCAATTCTCTCAGTATCGCCTCGCGAATCATCCTCTCGTTGTAAGGGGCAACGTAGCTCTTTATGGGCAGGCGCTCCTCCGGAGGGGTCTCCATAGTGCTCATATCGCGCACGCCCACCAGTGCCATGTGCATGGTGCGAGGTATTGGAGTAGCGCTCAAGGTCAATACATCGACCTCTTTTCTTAAGTGCTTGAGCCTTTCCTTGTGGGCTACGCCGAAACGCTGTTCCTCATCTATTATGACCAGGCCCAGGTTCTTGAAGGAGACGTCCTTCTGCAGGAGGCGATGGGTGCCAATGCAAATGTCCACGCTGCCGTTGGCTAACCCCTGGATGACCTCCTGCTGCTCCTTAGTTGAGCGGAAACGGCTTAGCAACTCCACCTTGACCGGAAATGCGCTTAACCGCTGACTGAAGGTAGTGAAATGCTGTTGCGCCAGTACAGTGGTGGGTACTAACACTGCCACCTGCACCCCGTCCATCACTGCTTTGAAAGCTGCACGCAGGGCGACCTCGGTCTTGCCGTAGCCGACATCGCCGCAGACCAGGCGGTCCATGGGCCGTGCCCTTTCCATGTCTCGTTTTACCTCTTGCACTGCCTCAAGCTGGTCGGGCGTCTCAACATAAGGAAAAGAGGCTTCGAATTCTTGCTGCCATACCGCGTCGGGGGAGAAAGCGAAGCCGGGTAAAATCTCTCGCGCCGAGTATAGTTCGAGGAGTTCTTTAGCCAGGATATCTGCGGCTTCCTTCACTCTCTGCTTGGACCGGTTCCATTCCTGGGTGCCTAGTCGGCTCAACGATGGGCTGTAACCGCCGGGGCCGATATAGCGGGTAACTCGGTCGATCTGCGTACTGGGCACATAGAGCTTATCGCCTGCTGCATACTCCAGGACCAAGTACTCGCGCTCTCCGTTTTCGAGGGAGAGAGTAGCCAGCCCGGCGAATCTGGCGACGCCGTGGTCTACGTGTACCACATAGTCGCCTGCTGCGAGGTCGTAAAGAAACGCATCGCGTCGCACAGGTCGCTTCGTGACTATCCGCCGCTTCTTGGCAAAGCCGAAGAGCTCGACGTCGCTGAGCAATACATCCCCGTTAGCCACGTCCATAGTCCAGCCTTCAGCTAAAGAGCCCTGAACCAGCGTCACAGAGCCAGCGGGAGGCAGTTGTGCAATATCCGCGACCGGAAAGGCGGTGATGTCTTCCCCTTCGAGGAGCTCTGAGAGCCTCGTTGATTGCTGGGAGATGATAACAACCCTGCGCTTGCTGTCCATCATTTTCTTGGCCTCTTTGAGGAAAACAGGCAACTGGCCGCTGTAGCTTGGCGCTGGGCCGAAGCCCATCGTATAGCCGCCTGCATCGCCTATCCATTGCTCCAGAGCGAGTCGGTGACTGAACCGCCCCAGCCTGTTCGCCAGTTCTTCTGTGGTGAAGTAGGGTATGGGGAAATTACCGGGCAACTCGCCTCGCTCAATTTGGGCTCGGCGGAGCTCGTTTGCCTGTGTTTCGAGGTCTGCCAACGTGGACTCGATAAGGTCAGGTTGGTCTATGGCGACCAGGGTATTGGCTGGCAGGTAATCCATGAGAGCACCGTCATTGACCAGAGGAGAATATACGTCGAGCCCATCGGACCAGTGTCCCAGAGCGAGCTGCTCTGTTTCTTTTTCTATCCTGTTCCTGGCCTCGGTGTTGAGGTTTGAAAAGTCAAGCCGCCCCAGGGTATCCCCCAGTTCCTTAGCCGAGATAATCATCTCCCTGGCGGGAATAATGCTTATCCGTGATACTACCTCGAGTGAACGCTGACTTACGGGATCGAAGAAACGGATGCTCTCCACTTCGTCTCCCAGAAGCTCGATGCGAGCAGGGAGGTCGCTGTGTGGCGGATAAATGTCGACGATGCCGCCGCGCCGGCTCACGGTGCCTGGAATCTCTACCTTGCTATCCAGCTCGTATCCAAGTTGCATCCATTTATGCAGTGCTTGCTCCAGGTCGAGCTTCATGCCCTTCTCCAGGAAATGGCAGGATGAGGCGAAAACCGCAGCGGGCGTGGTTTTGCGCACTGCAGCATGGGCTGAGGCGATAACCAGGCTGGATTTGCCTGTATTGCTGAGGCTGGACAGCACTCTTAAGCGTTGTTTTACTGCATAGGGGTCTGCTGAGATTCGTTCGTAGGGGAGAGCGTCGGGCTCGGGGAAGAGAAGAATTGAATCATTGCTGCCATGCCACACCGGTAGCTCGTCATAGAGCTCTTTGGCTCTCTCCGACTTAGGGGTTATCACCAGCATAGGCAGGCTGAGGTGGTGATATAGAGAAGCCAGGAAATAGGGCTTGGCTGCATCGAGCACCACCGCCTTCTTTTCGCCCTTGGCTGCCTGCAGGTCGTTAATGAGCCTCTGGAAACCGGGCAGGCTCTCTATTAAGGGTAGCAGACCTGATAGATTCATAATCAACGCCTAAAGGGGCTAGCCGAGCGGACTAGCCCTATCCAAATTGTATCAGAAACACTTTAGCTAGGGCAACCTTGGCTCTCAGGTTGTTCGGCAAGAGGGGGATTAACGTAGGGGCACGGCATGCCGTGCCCTCAAAGTAATGAACAGCGCTTCGTGACTACAAAACTGTAGGGGCGACCCGTCGGGTCGCCCTGGGTGCTTTCCCCCTTTTGTAAACTTGTCCCTGACTCGTTCAGGGAGGGGGCTAGGGGGATTTACCATCCTATGTCATTCCTGCGCAACCTGTCCCTGACCTGATCAGGGAGCGGGCATCCAGGCATTCCTCTCCCGTCAAGGGAGAGGCTAGAGCTTTGTCCTTCCCAGGAAGGATGAGGGTGAAACAAGTGTCCTTCTCATTGTAGCGTCGTGACTCCCGTCACGACGGGGGATTCGTCACCACAGGAGTGGTGACGCTACATAGGCAAATCTGTCAACTTGCTGAAGGAACACCTCAAGATATAACGGCAGGTAGACTCAAGAACGACTTTTTTGGGGCTTCCAGACAATACTGTTGCCAGTTCACACATCTGTCTCTAAATCGACAACGCTTTTTGGTCGACTCGGGTTCCGCATGATTTGTTGAAGATACCTATTCGCTTTGACTTCAAGATCAGGAACTATCAATGGTACAGTCAACAGACAACTAACCAGGAAAAGGTCAATTATCGCCATCCAAGAGGTGATTCTGTGGAGGGCGCCCTCGTCAAGTGGCGTGGGGCCCGGTGATTGTGCTGGGTACAGTTGTAGAGCCGAGAAATTAGCATGTACAAAATCATCCAACTCTTTTCGACGAGCTTCATATAAGTCCAAATCCAAACCCTGGTCGAGACCCCGGTTGAGTGTTTTCATAAGATTCCAGTGCTTCAGATTTTGGTCGTTAAGCCATTGCTGCACAAGCGACGCCTTTTCCCCCTCAAAAGCAATATGCATCATTAAGTTACAGGAATCAATCGTACTCCTGGAGATAATAGCGGCTTGAATATAAAACCCTCGCTGGACGAGCACACGAATAGCACAGCAGTCGTTGACCACCTTAGTGTAGTTCAGGATTAGAACGTCCAAGGGGGATTCTGCTGTTGCATTCCCACGTTCGTATGCCCCTCTTTGAGCGTAAACCGTTTCAAGAAAGGTTAGAACGCGGTCATATATTGAAGCTCGCCCTACTTGCCACATAATAATGACTAACTTCCACCGGTTCCGGTGTTTAGAGAATTATCTTGGCGAAAGGCAATGTAACCCAAATAGATAGCGAGATGGGCACCGCACTCAGTTGGATTGCTCCCATAGTATCGAACAAAGGTTCAGAAGTCAAGGAATGTTACCTAAGGGTTCTGTTAACTAATGGTTGTTTTTAGCGATTGGTAAAAGGGTGACTGTTATTATTTTTGATGTACTACTTAGGGATGCCACGCTAACTAATTGGAGAATTAACATATTAATGCTGATTCTAAGCGCAGTTGCCGGTGGCATTGCGGGCTGGCTTATGGCGCATATATGATAAGAGAGGCATACCACAACCTATAATGGGTTCGAATTGTAAAGTAAAGCCAACTATAGGTTAGCATCGGGCAAAGTAGCCTGAGAAAACAGCCATAACTTAGGAGAACCAGTTCTGCCGTCTGCTTGATTCAAGCTCCCAGTGTCTGTATAATTTACCATTGCGTGGCAGAATCACATGTCCTCGAAAGTCCCTTCCCCCAGGTTAAAGGCGAATGAGACACCCGCAATAAAGTAATTTTTTGGGAGGCAATTGCATAGTGAGTAATGATGGTTTTGATAAATTTAAAGGCTCGTCCGATTATGTTACATCCAGGCCTTTGAGAAACGCTGTTAATGTAAGTATTACTCTAGGAAGACCTTTGTTAATCCGGGGAGAGCCCGGGACAGGGAAAACGCTGCTCGCTCACAGTATCGCTAAGGGGCTGAAGAAAAGGCTGATCGTCTGGAACATAAAATCAACCACCAAGGCTCAAGAGGGATTGTATGTCTATGATACCGTGCAGAGGCTTAACGATAGCCGCTTCGGCGACAAAGATGTTTCCGACATCAAGCAGTATATAAAGCTGGGCAAACTGGGACAAGCCTTCGCTGCTCCTGAACAGGTAGTGCTTCTCATTGACGAAATAGATAAGGCTGACATTGAGTTTCCCAACGACCTGCTCAACGAATTGGATGAAATGAGCTTCTATATTCCGGAGACTAATGAGACCATTAAAGCCATCCACCGGCCTATAGCAGTCATCACGAGCAATGCTGAAAAAGAGCTTCCCGATGCTTTCCTGCGGCGCTGCATATTCCACTACATTGAATTCCCCGACACTAAGCTGATGGAGGAAATAGTCAGGGTGCACTTCCCCGATATCAAGAATAACCTCCTTCAAGAAGCCCTGAGAACCTTTTACTCGCTGAGGCAGATCGACCAGTTCCGAAAGAAGCCGTCAACCAGCGAATTGATAGATTGGATTCGGGCTCTCATTGCCGGCGGCCTGGCTGACGAGAAAATATCTGCGGAGATTCCCTTTATCGGAACCCTGCTGAAGAAAGAGCCGGATTACAATTATTTTGTTAAGACCCGAGGGGGCAGGGCTGGCGATACTTATGATAACCGGTATAGATAAGCATGTTCACTGATTTCTTCTATAACCTGAGGAAAAGAAAGGTGCCCGTCTCGGTCACCGAGTGGATGACCCTTATGGAGGCTCTGGACAAGAATTGCATCACTAGCCTGGATGAGTTCTATTATCTGGCCAGAGCGATACTGGTTAAGAGCGAAACCCATTACGACCATTACGATGTTGCTTTTCAAGAATATTTTAAGGGGATAGAAGGCCCGGCAGATATCTCAGAACAGATAATGCAGTGGCTCAAAGACCCCCTTAACAGGACGACCCTTACTGAGGCGGAGCGGGCTCTATTCGATAATATGGACCTTGACGAGCTGATTAAGGAACTGGAGAAAAGGCTCAAGGAACAGACTGAGCAGCATGATGGCGGCGATTACTGGATTGGTCGAGGGGGCACCGCTCCCTTCGGACATTCCGGCTCTAATCCCGCTGGCATCAGAATCGGCGGTCAATCGGGAGGCAGAGGCGCCATACAAATTGCCCAGGAGAGGAGATTCAGAAACTACCGCAGTGACCTGACCCTCGATGTCCGGCAGATTAAGATGGCTCTGAGAGGGCTGCGGGAACTAAACCGAATCGGTCCTGAGGATGAGCTGGACCTGCCTAAAACCATCGAGGCTACTTCCAAGAATGCCGGCGATATTGAGTTGATATGGACGCGAAGCAGAAAAAATGCGGTCAAATTGCTGCTGTTAATGGACGTGGGCGGGTCCATGGAACCCTTTGCCGAACTGTGCAGTCTACTTTTTTCCGCTGCTCACTCCAGCAGTCATTTCAAGGATTTTCAATACTATTATTTTCATAATTGCGTTTACGACAACCTTTACCGGGATATGGAGAGACGAGACTCAGTAAGCACTGAGCATATTCTGCGCACCCTGGAACGTGACTACAAGGTGGTACTGGTCGGAGACGCCAGAATGGCTCCCCAGGAGCTAACGGACAGATGGGGGGCAATCTATTACTACGAGCGCAATGATAGCCCGGGGATACTCTGGCTTAAGAGAATTGCAGACCATTTTACCCACTGTATCTGGCTGAACCCGGAAGTACCGAGCTACTGGAATCATGCCACGGTTCAAATGATCGGGAAGCTTTTCCCCATGTATGAGCTTACCCTCGATGGTCTGGGGCAATCCGTGAAAAAACTGGTCGTGAAGAAATAACCTTGCTCACGGCTTGAAATGCCTCACACACTACGTTTTTAGGGCACAGTCCTTCAGGGAAGTGTCTACATACTCGCATCAAGGCAGAATCGAATAGCATGAGAAGACACGGACAGGAGGTATCGGATGCCAAAACTTAAGGATTACAGCGGCCCCTATAGACACGATTTGAAATTTGATGATTTCTCCAAGGACTTCTTGATAACTATGATGACCCAGTGGCAGCGGGCCTATCTCCGCTTGTCTTCAATCTGGTATGAGAAAGTCATGGAGAAATTCGGCATGGAGGCC
>Ga0315268_10002228_pt1 | contig 22080 bp, 24 predicted proteins | sample C1_top_MG_FD_204535 | JGI IMG/M metagenome (GOLD analysis project Ga0315268, IMG submission 204535) | Sediment microbial communities from Yellowstone Lake, YNP, Wyoming, USA - C1_top | ecosystem: Environmental > Aquatic > Freshwater > Lake > Sediment | place: USA: Wyoming | collected 2017-08-01 | reverse complement strand
CCTCCTCCAAGATTTCCTTTGTCTTCTCTGCGTATCTATTTGTGTTCAGCATTTTTTCTGTTGTTTTGAGCAAGTTTTCACCCGTGAGATGCTGTTGTTCCAATAGTTCAGCAACGCCTAACGCTTTTACTTTTCTTGCGTTGTTATACTGCTCTGTATGATTCGGCGTGGGAATCAGCATCATCGGCTTCCCATAACACAACGCCTGCGCCACCGTACCATGCCCCGCTCTGGCAACCACGAGGTCACACGCCTTCAAGTACTCGAAACGGTTGGGTATCCAATCATAAATCACGAGATTACCACGTTTCAACGAGTCTGGAGTGGGAGTCGGATAACCCAGGGACAAGACAACCTGATAATCCTCTGGAAACTCGCTGAATATCCGCCGCAGTAACCCGATCAGGTAGGCTTTCTCTTTTGGAGGACCACTTATGGGCGCGAATACGACGGGTTTTGTTGGGTCTAGGTGCAATTTTTTGCGTAATGTTCCTTGTGCAGGCAATTTTTCGGGGCGGGTTTCGATTATCGGTCCTATCATTCTAATTTTTTTCTGGTAGGATTTCGGTATGCGCAAGTTACCCGTCGCGAGCGTGTACGGCTCTGGAAAGTCGGGTATCAACACGTGCATTCCCGCTGTCCACAGTTTGCCTATGATAGCCAAGCCTATTAAATCGGCAAATTTGGCTAGACGAAGAAAGTGTGTGCGGCGGGGAATTATTATCTGAAACTGGTTGAGAATGCAGATGCGGGGGATTCGAAGCAAACGCGCGGCTGCCAATGGTGAAACTCTTGTGTCTGCGACTACTACGTCGGGTTTGAAGTGCTGCATGACTCGTATTTCCGCCTTTACCTGACGTAGCAACTTGAAAGAGGCGAAGAAAAGGTCGGGGTTCGCTACGGTTCGTTTGAAGTCAACTGTGCCATCGGGCAAAACCTTGAACGCGACTGAAGGAACCTCGGCTACCGGGAGCCCCTCTTGTCTCGCGTAGCTTATGCCATCCTTATAGGTAGAGAACAAAAGCTGGGTTTCGGCGTGTCTCTCGAGAAGCCTTTTGGCTATTGGAACACATCGCCCCGCGTGTCCTAAGCCTATGCCGGCTGGCGCAAATTGAACTTTCATAAGGTTATTGTCCGCCGAGTGCCTTACGCTCAATCTCTCCTCTGGGGGTTTCTTCTTCGAATATTATGGCTTGAAACTTGTAGATTTTGGTGTCTTTGAGAAGCCAGTTATCAGGGGGTAAACCTGCTTTGATGCAACACTGACAGAGGAATTCTTCTTCGTCCCACCGCCACTCTACGGGCACTTGTGGAAGGAGTAAGCCCTTGCAGCCGCCTCTTTCGATGATTAACCCGTCTTTTCCAACCTTTATGTGTGACAGATACTTTTTCGGGTTGTCGGTTTTGACCAGTTCGGGCGGCGTGAGCACGCTTACTTCAAAGACAACGCTGCCCAGTTCTTGATTTGTGAGAGGGTAGAATCTGGGGTCCTGTGTAGCTGAGTTTACTGCAGATTCGATAACTGCCTGTGCCAACATAGTCGTGGGGTACGGATAGCCTATGCAGCCTCTCAACTCCTTACCGCCATCTCTGACGCTGTTTATAGTGACGAAAACGCCGCATCTCTCCAAAAGCTTCAGTGGAGCATCCTTTGCCGGGCTGATTACTTTTCCGTTTTTTAGATACTCTTCAACCGCTTTTCTGGCAAGTTTGACTAGGTACTCGCCTTCTTGTTGGTTTAACTGGAAGGTCAAGACGTCTATTCCCTTGGTTTGCTCGTTTGGAATGTATCCTAGTGTGTAGACTTAAACTTATCCATATTCCCATGGTTAAGCTTCGGCAAAGAAAACGAACGGAACGGTTAGAGAGGTATAGTCTCTTCTTCGATGCCCTTTTTGGTGATTATGAGAAAGTCTATCCCGTTGCCGCTCATTGCGTCTCTGCTTACGGCTGACTTTATGGATCGCACCACGAGGTCTTTTGCTTCTTTCAGGCTCATGCCTTCTCTATAGCCTTCTTCGAGCATTCCAATGGCGATTTCGGCGCCTGTTCCCACAGCGGCGTACTTGTCGGGTATCAACGAACCGAGAACGTCTAGGATGTACAGTGATGTGCCTTCGTCGTCGATTCCGCCCACGATGGTCTGAGTTATGAGCGGCATGAAACGCGAGTTGAAGAGAAGGTTAGCCATGACTTTCGAGGTCGCCCTCACCGTGATAGGCCTATTGTTGTCGAGTCTGTAGAGGTTTGCATAAGCTTCCACGTCACGAACGAGCGACTGCATGTCAGAAACTAGTCCAGCACAAGCGGCGCCTATGGTGTCGGTTATTTTGAAAACCTTCTTTCCGCCCTTGCTGATGATGAAGTAATCGTATGAGACTCGTTTCTCGGCGGCAAGAATGACGCCATCCTTGAACACCAAGCCTATGGTGGTGGCGCCGGGAATGTACATATACGGGTACTGAGCTTCGTTGGTCATATCAAATCACGTCTCAAAGAGTACTATTTGGTCTGTCTATTAAACGTATCACAGACTTTAAAAACTTTCAGACAAATAAGGCATACAGGCGGTCATGATGTTAAGGCTTTACCGCAAAAAAATCGGCGAAACATGGTTCGCCACGGCTCTGAATGACAAAAAAGTCGTAGCGACAAACTTTGCAGCCAACGAAAAAGATGCCCTGCAGCCTGTCCTGAAAAACTTACCATATGATATGCCCTTCGAAACCATGGACGCTCCAAGTGCAGTGGCAGACGAGTTGTTCAAGGCGATGAGTGGAATGTTGGAGGGTAAGGATGTTTCCTTCAAATTTGAATTAGACATGAATCGTCTGCCGCGTGCCACACGAAGAGTCCTTGAAGTCATGTCCCTCATACCCACTGGCTATGTAACTACGTATGGCGCGTTAGCAAAAGTTGTAGGAACAGGGCCTCGAGTTGCTGGACGCGCTTGTGCGACAAACCCTTTCGCGCCTATTGTTCCCTGTCATCGAGTGGTAGCCAGCGACCTGAGTCTGCATGGATACGGCGGAGGCTTGAAACTCAAATGGAAGATTCTGCAGAAAGAAAAACGAGGCTTTAAAGAAGTATCCAAAGTGAAATTCGGGAAAAAGGAGTTGTCGCTGTTTCCAATTAGTCAATTGCGATCGCCACGCTAATGACAACAATTAAGTTTGCATTAAGTGAATTAAGAAGGAGGCTTGAACTTGGTGCTCAAACGTGGACTTTTTGTCGGACGGTTTCAGCCGTTTCACAACGGGCACATGCAAGTAATAAAAGATATTCTAAAGGAAAATGGCGAAATCATAATAGTCATCGGTAGTGCGCAGTATAGTCATCGTTTAGATAATCCATTCACCGCAGGCGAACGCGCCACAATGATTAGATACGCGTTGGATGAGGCAAAAATCCCAACGTCAAAAACGTGGATTATACCCGTTGCCGACGTGCACGTTCACACGCTCTGGGTGGCCAAGGTGGTTGGTTACACTCCAAAGTTTTCGGTTGTTTACTCCAACGAGCCCCTGACACGCAGACTTTTCATGGAAGCAGACTACAAGGTTAAATCCATACCCTTCCACAAACGCAGCATTTACTCATCCACAGAGATACGCCAAAGAATACTGACCAACAAAGACTGGAAGACGCTGGTTCCGAAAAGCGTGGCGACGTACATCCAAGAGATAGACGGCGTTGAGCGCCTGAGAGACTTGGCAAAAACAGACGAACTCAAAAAATAAAAACGCTCTACGCCCTTGCTATTCGTACACTCATTCCGCCCTTTGTCCTCAACTTTCTAGCGGCGTTACCTTGATTGATGGCGATTTCCAGAAAACCATGCCCACCGATCACCGCCAGCAATTCATCAACGCCAACTTCACCGTAGGCAGAACAATATCTAAGGCTCAAGACTCTCCTTCCCAACTTAACTTGCAAAGGTACATCTTTCTTTGCGCCAAGCTTATTCAGGTCTTTTTCTGAAATGTTGGTTATTACGTTGCCAAAATCATCTATATGCAGCACTTCGCCACTCAACGTTTTATTTTTTAGAACAAGTTTTGCATATTTCGGAATGAAATAATCGTTAATTTCAGAACCCGCTTCGGATGGCAGTCGTCCAATTGTCAAAAAAGCCGCCGTAGGCGCGAAAACATCCCTGCCGTGAAAAGTCCTTGAAATCCTCGGAAGCATAAACGCGGTGTTATTAATCTCATAAACGTGCTTCACGCCCTCTTTCTCTGCCGCAAGCATTAACAAGCCATTGTCAGGTCCAACGAGTAAGCTGCGTCTGGTTTCAACAACGATGGGACGTCGCCTTGTCCCGACATCAGGGTCCACAACCGCAACATAAACCGCGCCCTCAGGGAAATACGGCATCGCTGACGCAAGCACGAACGCTCCCGTACGAACATTGAACTTCTCAATCCCGTGGCTAATGTCAATAATTTGCGCACCTCTACAAATGCTCAGGATGACTGCCTTCATCTCAGCCACGTACGGGTCTTTCAAACCAAAATCCGAAAGCAGACCAATGAAAGGACGCCGCAAATCTAAGTCGCCTGCATAAGAGAGCATCACGTCAAATATTTAACTCCGACTTCATTCATAGAAGCACATTGCATAAACAAAATATGCTTGGTCAACTAGTCTGGACGTGGAGACAAGATTTTGGCTGACTGGACTGTTAACAGAATAGTTCACTTTGGACCAAAAGACTTAGTGAAGAATGGATTATCGCATTTCGGTTTTCACGACAGGAACGGAAATCACTACGCTATATTCCATCAAAAACATTTTTTGGGCCTAATAGGAGAAGATGACAAACTCGAATGGACCGTAGCTGCCCGTCAAATCTTGAAAGGAACACCCAACATAGTCGCCAAGCTGAATTATCCAATGTACATCGACAACTTAGCCGACGGAACCCTTATAGTCTCAAACTTCGGCGACGCTCGCCTCTATCGCATTGACGCCGAGAGGAAGAAAGCCGAATTGCTTGTTGAAGGCTCAGGCATAGGGATGAAAGACGCCGGAAACTGCGTGGTCGACAGCGAAGGCTTTGTCTGGGTGAACGAGGTCAAAGGCTGCAAGATTTGGAGGTTTGACAGCGAGGGCAAAGCAACGTTAACGCTTGGTAACGGCACACCCGGTTTCCAGTTAGGCGCAGTAGATTTTGACGAAGCGAAATTCAACTGGATCTATGACATAAGGCGAGGACCCGACGGCAACATATACGTTCTGGACAGCAAGAATTTCGCGGTCAGGCTGATTGACCTGAAACATCGTTTGGTCAGTACGTTAGCAGGAACGGGAAAAGCTGGTTATGAAGGAGACGATGGACCTGCGCTGAATGCCACCTTCGGCAGTAATCCGACAGCACGATTCGACGGACCAATCTCATTGTCGCTAGACGAGGAAGGAAACATCTTCGTCGGAGACAGAATGAATCACGTGGTGAGAATGATTAACAGAAAGTTGAACATCATAAGAACCATCGCAGGAAACCACCACAGCGTCGCAGGCATGAGCAACAATCCAGACGAGAAAGATCCACTCAGGCTCAATCTACCCGAAATAAGCAGCATGGACTACTGGAACGGGCACTTGTTTGTTCCAACCGATCTTTCACCCGAAACGGGCGAATTGGCCGTGCTCAGAAAATCAGGATATGTTCGCCGAGACGTGGTTCCTTCCCCAAAGTGAACTCGTAGTTCTCTGTTCATATTTGGATCCTAGTAGTATCATATAGTGAACGGGAGCTAGAGAAGCGCTGCACGGAAAAAAACTACCTATACTAGAGAAGCGTGCACACACACAGAAAGATACTTCTTAAAAACAACCCCACAACAAATAATCCACAACAGAGGCAATCACAAAATGCCCGATTGGCAAGAAATCCTGAGGGAATGCAGTCAAAACGTACGCGCCAACACGTTGCACCTGCTACAGAAGCCGCGCCATGAAAGAAGTTACGGAACAGGCGCTGGCGGCGACACCACCTTTCAAATTGACCACATAGCAGAAAACACCATTATAAACACCATAAAACACCACAGCATCGAATTCACGCTCATAAGCGAAGAAGCAGGCATCAAAAAAATCGGCAAAAACCCCAAATGGTACGTGACAATTGATCCAATCGACGGCACAACAAACGCGCTAAGAGGCATGCCGTTCGTAGCAACATCAATAGCCGTTTCAGAGAAACCACAATTCCAAAGCGTCACACACGCCCTCGTCACAGACCTGCACCACAACATGACGTATACAGCACAGAAAGGCATGGGTGCACAAAAAAACAACAAAAAAATCAAGCCCGCAAAAACAAGCACACTCGAAGACTTAACATTAGGCATAGAAATCCTACTCAAAACTCCCCAAAACGTCAAAGCCGCAACAGCAATACTACGAAACACAAAACACCCACGCCACCTGGGCGCCGACGCACTGGAAATCTGCTACGTCGCAGACGGCACAACAGATGGCTTCATCGACTTAAGAAACAAACTCCGCGTAACCGACATGGCAGCAGCCCAATTAATCTTAACCGAAGCAGGCGGCGTTATAACTAAGCCTGACGGTAAAAAAATAACCCTCCCACTCGAACCCACACAAAGAACATCATTCATAGCCGCAGCAAACAAAACCCTACACCGAAAACTCAAAGCGCTAATCACTCAAGGAGCACAACAAACCCCGTGCTAAGCTTCATAGAACCCTACCCAGCGCTTCTGCTCCAGCAACAGAAACAACGAACAGTGATCATCGCAGATTTGCATCTGGGCTGGGAAGTCGCATTCGCAGAGAAGGGCATACATGTACCCTCACAGATGCCTAAGCTACTCCAGAAATTAACCGAAATAATCGAACAGACCAAACCCCAAACGCTGCTATTGTTAGGCGACATAAAACACACAATAACAAAAACAGCCACAGAAGAATGGCGCGACATCCCAGATTTTTTCGAACCCCTAACCAAAAAAGTCCGAAGCATAAAGATAATCCAAGGAAACCACGACGGCAACCTCGAACCACTACTGCCAGAAACAGTAGAAATCCTGCCCGCAACAGGTATTGCAATAAACGGTGCAGGCTTCTTCCATGGACACACGTGGCCTGCGCTGGAACTCCTGAAATGCCAAACCCTAATCATGGGACACGTTCACCCAGTTGTGATGTTCCAAGATCCATTGGGCTACAGAATCATAAGGCAAGTATGGGTAAGAACAGGCATCAACGGAACGCTACTTTAGAAATCTCTCCTTAGACATTACAACACGAAACAAAGCATGCGATACCCAACTAAAGTCAAACAGTGCATCATTATGCCCAGCTTCAACGATTTCCTCGGCGGAAGACCAATAAACAGAAAAACCAAGGCAACAAGCCCGAAATACCAGACATTGAGTCCCCTCACGCGGTCGAAAAGCATGAACATCGAAGAAGCCGAACTATTCCTGCTCGACGGCACCTTCCTCGGAACAATCAATCAGCTCACAGCATTCAGCTAAACATAAAACTTTATTAAACAATCAATCAAAAACGTAAAAGGAGGAGGTTGCTCCAAAAATGAGTGACGAAGATTTTCCCGATTGGTTCAAAAAACGAACAAGACGCTTCTCCTACTTTGGCGGCTTACCCTTCCCAGACGTTGACGAAATCTTCAAAGACATGGAAAAAATGATGGAAGACGAATGGAAACAATTCACTACAAACCTTCCCAAGGAATACGTCCGCGAACGCAAACTACCAGGAGGCAAAAAAGTTCGAGAATGGGGACCCTTCGTTTACGGCTACTCAGTAACCATCGGACCAGACGGCAAACCCGTTATTCGTGAATTCGGCAATGTTCAGCCAGGACGCTTCGGGCCAGAGGTAAAGGAGGAAAGAGAACCGCTTGTGGACGTTATCAGCACAGATGGTGAAGTCAAAGTCCTCGTAGAATTGCCAGGCGTAGATAAGAAAGACATCAAATTGCACGGCACGGAGGAATCGTTGACAATTTCCGTGGACACCGAGGAAAGAAAATACTTCAAAGAAGTCAAGCTACCAGCCAAAGTGCGACCAAAAGAGGCAAAATCAGTGTACAAAAACGGCGTACTGGAAGTGACTCTACCAAAGGCTGAAGAGAAGAAAAAACCAAAAGGGGAACAACTAAGAATCGTCTAAAGCCTTACTCTTTATTTTTATCCTCCACTATTTCTCTGTCTGATGCAGGCGAAACTTTTGGAAAAACCGTCAGAAGTCGAATTGCTCGAACAAATATGCAAAGAAGCAAAGGAGCAGGGAAAACTGACGGGAAATCATCTCAATCAGCTCTACGAAACTTTTGGCATGCGCTTCACTAAGGCGTGGGAGGCTTTGAAAGAGGGGCGCATTAAGAAGTACGTTTTCAAGCCGAGCAATCGTGTGGTGTGGATAGTTGTTGGAAAGGAACGCGATTATCTCATAATTGCGTCTGCGGATTTTTGCATGTGTGATGATTTCTATTTTAGAGTTTTAGACCAGCGGATTCATCTGTGCTATCATCTTATTGCCCAAAAAATAGCTGAAGTGCTGGATTGGTACGACAAGATTGAGGAACATGACGAGCTTTACAGTCCTTTGATGGACGAATGGAAAAGGGTTACACCTTAAATAGTATGATGCGTAAAAATAAGAGGAAATTCGAGGCGAATAATATGGGCGTTGAAGAATTCTTTCGAACGCTGCTGATAATACTCATGATTGCCACGTTTTTCACGTTAGCCTTGGCATTCCTTTATCTCTTATCCGAGAGAAAAGAAGAAACTAGCAAATAGGCATCTCAGAATGTCCATTAATGCAACAGTCGGAAAACATTAAAGTTTCAGCACCGTGTATTGCTTTTGCCACTAACCGTGATCGACTTTGAGTGCTGAGGAAATAATCGAGCGCATTCTTGCCGCAGATGCCAGCACGTCATTGGAGGAAGTTTGGCGCAAGATTAAAGAAAAGAAAAAAGTTGCTGGCGGGTTTTTGACAGATGAAACTGCAGCGCGTTTGGTTGCGTCGGAGCTGGGCGTTGAAGTGGAACAGAAGTTGACGCATTCGACGGAATTGCCTATTGGCGAATTGGTCTTTGGTTTGAATGACGTTTCTGTTGTGGGGCGGGTTGTGGTTGTATTTCCCCTTCAGGGTTTTGCACGAAAAAACGGCTCCGAAAGTCGGTTAGGAAAATTGATAGTGGCTGATAAAACTGGAACATTGCGTGTTTTGTTGTGGAATGATAAAACCGATTTGGTACGCGATGGTAAGGTTCGACGAGGACAGATTTTGCGCATTCTTCATGGTTATGTACGTGAAGCAAGAGACGGACAACTGGAACTGCATTTGGGACAGCGCGGAGAGTTGCAAGTTAATCCGTCGGATGTGAAAGAGGCGGGTTTTCCTGCAGCCGAGAGTTTTATGGAAAGAATCGATAAGTTGACGAAAAAGAGGAAGAGAGCAAGCGTTTTGGGTTCAGTGGAAAATGTTTCGGAGGTAAGAGTTTTTTCGAGGAGTGACGGTTCAGAGGGTAAAGTGCTTCGGTTCGCGTTGAAAGAAGCCTCTGGAAGAATAGGGGTTGTTCTTTGGAACGAAAATGCTGAAGCGTTGAGGGATGTGCAGGTGGGAGAGCGTCTGCAGGTAATTGATGCGAGGGTTAAGGAGAAGATTGATGGACAGTTGGAGTTGCATGTGGATAATGGAGCTTTTGTTGAGAGGTTGCCGTCTCTTGCTGAGGAGTTTTCGACGTTGAGTAGTCTGACGAGCGAAGGCGGACCGATTTCTGTGGAAGGGATTGTCAAAACTAAGCCTTTGAAAAGGGAAGTGTCCACAGCGAAGGGTGAGAAAGTGCTGGTTGCGAGTTTTGAATTGGAAGACGATAGTGGCAGGATTTGGGTTTCAGCGTGGCGCAAGCACGCTGATGTTGCTGAGCAGTTGGCTGTAGGCGCTAGAGTGCGGTTGAAAAATGCCTATGTGCGAAGGGGCTTTGGAGATGCTTTTGAACTGGCGACAAGGTTTTCTTCTCAGATAGAGGTTGTGAAGGAATAAGCGTTTTTTTGTGTGTGCACACTCGCTTCTCTAGGTATAGGTAGTTTTTCCACAATGAGAATCTGTTCAGCACTCCCCTAGACCCGGTTCACTATATGATCCAAAAAGGCTCCAAATATGCTGCAAATATGACCAGAGAACTATGGTTCTATTTTTGGCGTTATTTGCCTTGTGCGTACTTGGTTCCTTTTTCGAAGGCGCGCATGTTGGCTTCGAGTGTTTCTGCTTTGGCACTGAAGAGTTCCTTGAACCCGTTAGCCACGTCTTCTTTGCCGATTATTCTCGTTTTTGCAACGTAGGCGCCGAAGATGACCATGTTTGCCGCTCTCTTTTCGCCCGCTTCTATCGCGGCTTCATTAGCTGGTACTGGGACAACGTTGATGTCTCTGCGTCTGATTTGGCGTGTAACCAGGTTAGTGTTTACGAATAATTGTCCACCCATCTTCAGTTTGGACTCGAAGGCTTCTAAGGAGGGGTTGTTCATTATTATCAATGCCTCTGGCGAATTAATCATTGGCGAACCGATGGGCTCATCGCTAATCACTACTGTGCAGTACGCCGTGCCACCACGCATCTCGGGGCCGTATGAAGGAATCCACGTTACGTTTAGCCCACGCTTCATAGCGCAGTATGCCAAGAGTTTTCCGATAAACATTAGCCCTTGTCCGCCGAATCCAGCCATGGTCACATTCGTGTAAACATGCTGTTTCTCCGCCATACTTACGAGCCCTCCTTGGGAATCTTAAACTCGCCTAACGGATAGTAAGCCATCATTTTCTCCTCCACCCACTTCGTCGCTTCTGCGGGTGTCATGTGCCAATCGGTTGGGCACTGCGACAGAACCTCTACGAGTGAAAAACCCAACCCCTTCAATTGTGTTTCAAACGCTTTCCTGATGGCTCGTTTGGCTTGAACAACATACTTCGTACTGGACACAGCCACTCGGGTAATGTACGCAGCGCCGTCCAAAGTCGCAAGCAGCTCCGACATTCTGATCGGATAGCCAGCGCGTTCAACGATTCGTCCCTTTGGCGTGGTCGTGGTCTTCTGTCCCAGAAGAGTGGTAGGTGCCATTTGTCCGCCAGTCATTCCGTAAATGGCGTTGTTGACGAAAATGGTCGTGATTTTCTCTCCTCGAACAGCAGCGTGCACAGTTTCGGCGGTTCCGATTGCTGCCAAATCGCCGTCGCCCTGATATGTGAACACAACCAAATCTGGATGAACTCGTTTGCAGCCAGTTGCTATGGCTGGTGCGCGTCCGTGTGCGGCTTCGTACATGTCTAAATCCAAATAATTGTACAAGAACACCGAGCAGCCCACTGGTGCAACGCCTATTGTGCGTTCGCGGATTCCGAGTTCGTCAACCACTTCAGCCACCAAACGGTGAATGATTCCGTGTCCGCATCCTGGGCAATAGTGAGTTACAATGGGTCTTAGTGTGCGTGGTCTTCCGAAAGCGCGTTCCATGGTCACTGTTTCCATGTTTATTTTGCCTCCTTCACGAGTTTCTCTATTTCATCAATAATCTCCTCATAACTGGGAACCATGCCGCCCACCCGCCCGTAGAAATACACGTTGGCTCTTCCACAGACGCCGAGCTTGACGTCTTCAATCATCTGACCCAGACTCATCTCTACAACAAGAACCTTGTCAACACGCTCTGCAATATCCTCGAAAGCCTTGTAAGGAAACGGATAGAGCGAAATCGGACGAATCAAACCCGCTTTGATTCCGCTCTTGCGCAAGATTTGAATGGCTGTTTTTGCGATTCTCGCCACCGTTCCGTAAGCGGCGATGATTATTTCTGCGTCGTCGGTGAGATAATTTTCAACGCGCACCTCGTTCTTGATGGCTTCTTGAAGCTTATGGTGAATCTTCAAGTTGTGCTGCTCCAAAATCACGGGGTCGAGATTCAGCGTCTTAATCAAATTAGCTTTGCGTCCCTTGGCGCCCGTGAGTGCCCAATTTTTCGCAGGAAGGTTGGGCTGCGAACTTGACTTTTCAAACACGACAGGCTCCATCATTTGTCCAATGTAGCCGTCGCCAAGAATCATCACTGGATTGCAGTACTTGTCGGCCAAGTCGAACGCATCCATAGTGAGCGAAACTGCCTCCTGCACAGTCGAAGGCGCAAGCACGAGCAAGTGATAATCGCCGTGACCGCCGCCCTTGGTGGCTTGGAAATAATCCGACTGCGAAGGCTGAATGCCGCCCAGTCCGGGTCCGCCTCGCATAATGTTCACAATCACACAAGGAAGTTCGGCGGCAGCAATGTATGAAATGCCCTCCTGCATCAGGCTGATTCCAGGGCTTGAGGAAGACGTCATCACTCTTGCACCCGCTCCCGATGCGCCGAAAACCATGTAAATCGAGGCGACCTCGCTCTCGGCTTGCAAAAACGTTCCATTCACTTCAGGAAGCCTTCGAGACATGTACTCGGGAATTTCGTTTTGTGGCGTGATCGGATAGCCAAAATAGTAGCGACAGCCCGCTTGAATAGCTGCTTCGGCGATGGCTTCGTTTCCAGTCATGAACAGCTTCTCTGTCATTTTGCTCCCTCCGTTTTCTTCACTTTGAAAACCTCAATGGCAACGTCAGGGCACATCATGGCGCACACAGCACATCCGGTGCACTTGCCTTCGGGGTCTATGCATTCTGCTGGATAGTAACCTCTCGCAGTCACGCGATTCGCAATCCTAATGAGATGTGATGGGCACGCGGTTATGCAGAGTCCACAGCCTTTGCAGTAATCTTCGTTGATTTCTATTTTGGCGCGTTTTTCTTTTGTTTCTGTTTTCGCGGCGCTGGTCATAAGCGTGTTTTCCTCTTTCGCCACCCCTTTGGTGGAGAAGGTATGATGTAATGTTGCTAAAGGAAAAGTGTTTCGCAAAAACCCCATGTTTAGAGAAACATGTATATCTCAGGAAAAAGGAAGTAATCTGCTCCAAATAAAAGGAGAAAACCCAAGAAAATGCCCTACTTACAAGAGATACGTTGGCACGGCAGAGGCGGCCAGGGCGCATGGACAGCTAGCGAACTACTCGCCAGGGCGGCGATTAATGAGGGGAAATACGTGCAGTCTTTTCCTGAGTTCGGTCCAGAACGCATGGGAGCGCCTTTAGCGGCTTACACCCGCATAAGCGACCAGCCCATAAGTCTTCATTGTGCCGTTTACAACCCTAACGTAGTCGTGGTGCTCGACCCGACGCTTTTGAGTACAGTAAAGGTAAATGAAGGACTAGCCGACGACGGAATCCTCATAGTAAACACCCGTGAAAATCCCACTGAACTCCGCAAGAGATTGAACCTTGAAAAACACCAAATCTGGACGGTGCCCGCAACAGACTTGGCCATAAAAACCCTCAACGCACCTATCACAAACACCGTCATGCTGGGCGCAGCGACGCGCGCGGCACAGCTAGTAACACTCGAAAACATTGAAAAAGCCATCAGAGAACGCTTCAAAGAACGTCCCGACATGGCTGAAAAAAACATAGCTGTCATAAAGGAAGCCTACACTGAGGCGAAACAAGGATGACCCAACAACCCAAGACATGGAAGGAAATCTCACCAGCGGGCGTCTGTTGGAGACCCGCAACCGATTACCTAACGGGTGACTGGCGCACGTTCAGACCAGTCAAAGACCCGTCAAAGTGCACCAAATGTTTGTTATGTCACATGGTCTGCCCCGACTCGGCTATAAAGTACAACAAACAAACCATGGACGTCGAGTTCGACTATAACTACTGCAAGGGATGCGGCATATGCGCCAACGAATGCAACTCCAAAGCGATAAAGATGGTCAAGGAAGGAGAAGAATAAACATGACCACCAAACTCGAACAAAAAGTCATCCCACTGAACGGAGACGAAGCCGTGGCTTTGGCAGTCAAGCAGTCGGACGTGGACGTCGTAGCCGCATACCCCATAACGCCACAGACGATTATTGTCGAGAAATTCAGCGAGTACGTTGCCAACGGCGAAGTGGACACGGAGTTCGTATGCGTGGAATCCGAACATAGCGCCTTGGCAGCCAGCCTAACCGCTTCATTAACGGGTGCAAGGGCCTTCACGGCAACCGCGTCCGCTGGATTGGCTTTGATGCATGAAATGGTCTACGTGACCGCGGGCTGCAGAGCGCCAGTTGTCATGGCGGTGACGAACAGAGCCCTCTCAGCGCCCATAAACATTCACTGCGACCATTCGGACGCCATGGCAGAGCGCGATAGCGGCTGGGTACAAATCTGGGCTGAGAACGCACAGGAAACCTACGATTCGGTGATTCAAGCCTTCCGCATTGCTGAGCATAAAGACCTCTTGACGCCCGTCATGATTAACTTGGACGGCTTCTTTCTCAGTCACACGCTTGAAAACGTCAAAGTCCTACCCGACGACGAAGTCAGAAAGTTCGTGCGCACCCGAGAATTTCCGCTAGTAACCGACACTGAGGGTAAACAGGTACCCTTCAAACTGGACCCCAACAATCCATTAACCCTCGGTCCGCTGGACTTGCCAGACTATTACTTCGAACACAAACGGCAACAAGAAGAAGCCATGCACATCGCGCCCCAAATCATCAAAGACGTCCATGATGAATACGCCCAGTTGACAGGGCGAAGCTACGGAAACGGCTTCGTCGACACATATCGCACGGAGGATGCCGAAATCGTCACGGTCTGCTTAGGTTCAGCTGCAGGAACGACCAAGACGGTCGTGGATTTTCTCCGCTCGCAAGGAATAAAAGCAGGAGCTTTGAGGATTCGCACTTTTCGTCCCATGCCAGTCGAAGACGTAGTGAAAAGCTTGGAACACGCCAAAGCCATAGCGGTTCTGGACAGGAGCAACAGCGTCGGCGCGAATGGAGGACCATTGTTCCACGAAATCCGTCACACGCTCTATGAGACCCTGCCTCGTCCGAGCATGATTAACTACATCTATGGCTTGGGTGGAAGAGATCTGCCTCCAAAAATCATTCACGGCATCTACAAAGACCTCTATGAGTTAAGCAAAACTGGACGGGTTCAGCAGCGGGTTCAGTTTGCAGGAGTCAGAGAGTAGGAGTTGATGCAGAAATGGTGACAATTAGAGAGATTGCAGAGAAACCCGAACTCTTCACGTCTGGTCACCGCGCTTGTGCGGGTTGTGGTCCAGCGATCGCGTTGCGTTACATTATGAAAGCGCTCAGAGGTCCAACGATTGTCACAGAAGCGACCGGCTGCATGGAAGTCGTGTCCACAATTTACCCGTACACTTCGTGGAAAGTTCCGTGGGTTCACACGGCTTTCGAAACAGCGGCGGCGAACGCTTCAGGCATAGAGGCGGCAGTGAAAGCCTTGAAACGCAAGAACCGCTTGAAGTACGAGCACGTGGACGTGATAGCGCTCGCGGGAGATGGCGGCACATACGATATTGGCATACAAGCACTTTCTGGAGCTGCTGAGCGGGGACACGATTTTCTCTATGTGCTTTATGATAATGAGGGTTACATGAACACGGGAATACAACGAAGCGGCGGAACGCCGTATGGCGCTTCTACCACTACGTCGCCTGCTGGCACTGTGGTTCCCGGAAAGACCGAGTTTAAGAAGCCAATCGCTGAAATCATGCTCGCGCACGAGATTCCATACGTTGCAACCGCTTCTATAGGCTACTGGACTGATGTGGTCACCAAGGTGCAGAAAGGCTTGGAAGCCGAGGGTCCAGCTTTCCTACATTTGTTCGCGCCCTGTCCTAGGGGTTGGCGTTCTGACACAGCTAAAACCATTGAAATCGCACGGTTGGCTGTTGAAACCTGTGTGTTTCCGCTTTGGGAAGCAGTTGACGGCGAGTGCAGTTTGTCTCCTCAGAGCAAGGCGATTGCGTTAAAGCCTGATCGCAAGAAACCCGTGACTGACTATTTGAAGACGCAGCGAAGGTTTTCACACTTGTTCAGTCCAAAGTTTCAGCATGTAGTCACTGAAATACAAACCGATGTGGACAAACGCTGGAGCCGACTGCTCAAAAAATGCAACGTGCCTCCGCCTGTGAAAGCCTAGTGCTAAGTAAGCAACAGTAGCAAAATCAACACGGCGCTTGCGATTGGAAACAGAGTGAGTGCCGCGCTCTTTGCTTTTTTCATCGCCTTGTCTGTAAGTGTGCATAGTCCCTCAATCTGTTTGGCACCGATGACTTTCACGTTGGGCACTGTGATGCTTCGCCACGCGACTTGAATAGGTTCTAGGTTTTTCACTGCCTCAGAAACGACGGTTTTTATGTAGTATATTAACTTGTCTTGATCCATGACTTCGCCTACGGGATGATAGCCGCGGCGGTTGAGCACCACCGCGCTCACTGCGTGAGTGTCTGTTGTTAGAATCTCCCCGTCATCAACTCCTATATCTCTCAATGCCGTCAAAATGCTTTCCCGAAGTCCAGAGACCATATTGTTGCCATCAATCGTCACATAAGCAACAGTTTGTTCACCTACTCGAGATACGATAACGCTTATGCCGCCAGGTCCCATGCCATCCTCAAGACTAAACTCGTTGGGCACAAGCTTCGCAGCCCCAATTCTCAATGGCAAGTGCTCTGATGACGCGGTTTCGCTTATGCTCCCTGTAACTGTCCTTTTAAGTGACACCAGCGTCTCAGGGTTGAAGGTGTCACTGTCAATGCTGTTATGAGCATTGATCACAATCGCAGACGCCAACCCCTTCTTCTCAGCCTCTTCAATTGCTAAAAACCCTAGTTCCTGAGGCAAATCCTCAGTAGTATCCGGAGCGACTGTTAAAGCGAGCAAAGCACAATCGTTAAAAACTTGGCAGCATGCGCTTGCCTTTTCACTTCTGGCGCGTTTGAATGGTGACGCCGTGTTTCCGAATTTGTCGAGGTTCAGCGAATTCAATATGGCGTTTATGACTTTTTGATTCTGCGCTTGTGAAGCTAAATCCAACTCGTGTCCAAACAATCCATGGGGAACCGACACTACGCAATCTAGTCGTTTCTCAAGTTCTGACTGAACAAGGTATGGAAGAAAACTGCTGCCCACGTTCTTGAAAGGTCCAGGATGCAACGCGGGAACAACCATGACCGCCTTCATTTTATTCCTTGCATTCCTAAAAACAAGGAACGAAACGTCAACAGACTGTTCGGTGCCCAATTTCTCTAGCGTGTTTTCTAATGGAGCATTAATGTCTTCAATCCAGTTGACCAGAAAAGTCTTCAGGAGCATCATGGAAGAAACTCCGAGCGTCCTTTTCCCAACTTGATTAATCAGGAAGACAAAAAAAGAGACGGTCGCCACGATTATCGGCAACGAAACCATGGGAAAAACAAAGAAAGAAACATCAATGAACGCTCCGATTGCAAGCGGCCACATTAAGTACACGAAAACCAACCATGCAATGGGCTGAAGTAGCGCTGAAATGAATGCGATAGTGATGCCCTTAAACAGAGTAGCCGAGTACACCAGGAGCCGAAGCAGTGACACGGCACAGAAGCCTAAGAGGAAGAGTTTTAACCAAACATCGGCGCTTCCAAAATACAAGCCCAAACCCGTACCCATAAACATCAGCGCAAACCAAACAACAGAGGAGTAGAGTGAGAGTGCATTACAACGCCTAGCGTTATAAATGGGCTCTGACCCCAGCAATCGGCAAATGACCGCGTCCGAAAAAATGGTGATTACAAAAAATCCCAGCCCAAGAGCGATTCCAAAATAGAATTGACTGAAGGGTAGCAAGGCTACAAGCCCTCCCCCTAAGCAGAGTGCAAACAACAAAACCAGAACTCGACGATGCGTTGGTAAAGTGAACAGAGACGAGTAACGCTTCACTGCCTGATCAATGTAATCCTGCTGGTTGGAAGTCATTGGAATACTCTTCAAACTTTCCATCATACATCCGCACTCCAAAATATAAAGTTACAAAATCTACACGAGCGTTTAAATAACCAAAAGATACGAGCATCACGTTTTTATGATGAAGCAGCAAACCCTAGATTGACAAGAAATCCATGCGCACGGAGCAACTGACGCTTTTGGTTTGGGAAACGTTTGGGATAAAGTTTTATCCTTGATTGGGTATAACTAATCAGTACTGAACCCTTATGCCAGAGCCTTCGCTTCCTCTTAGTATATTTCACATGCTCGAACGCAACGTAGGGAAGAGAATACTCGTAATCCTAGACCCAACATACGGTTTTGAAGGAGTACTCGCAGCGATTACGCATCAGCCGCCGGGAATATGGCTCTCCGACGCCGAAGCCGTCGTACTCCGCGCCACCATAGCGCAACCTATACCTCAAGTAACGTCTAGAGAGGAGAAAAGCGAAATTTTTCTTCACTTGAATTCAGTTCAGCGCATAGAAGTCTTGCACAAAACACGGTAAGCGCATTTACTTCTTTTACTTCTATCAGGCGAAAAACTGCGCTAATAATGCTATAACAATCAAGCCGACAGCAAAGGCGATGAGAAGCTCGGGTCTCATCTTGATGCCCTCTGTTTCTTCCTCAAAGAAACGCAGCAAACCTGCACTCTGCGCGGGCATGGGTGAACCTTTTTTTCCCTTGCGTCTTCTTGCCATGGTTTTGCACTTCTGGTTACGCTAATGAATAGCCTCGGTAATATGTGTTGTGTTCAAAGCTTTTATTCCTTAAAATAGACTGATAAGACAGAGCGTGAAACCGAAATGTCCGTTCGTGTTCAGTATGATAAGACGTTTGAGCTTCTCCAAAAACATCACCAATGGTTCCGCGAAAGCATACCCCTAATTGCAAGCGAAAACATCCCGAGCCCAGCCGTAAGGGAAGCGTTGATGTCGGATTTTGGCAACCGCTACGCTGAGGGCTGGCCGGGCGAAAGAGTGTACGCTGGCTGTGTCTACATTGACCAAGTGGAACTATTGTGCATTGATTTGATGAAACAACTGTTCAAAGCCGAGTTTGTAGACGTCCGCCCAATTTCAGGCGTGGTGGCTAACCTAGTGGTTTACACGGCGTTCACTGAACCGGGCGACGTTATGCTTGCCTTAGCCATACCCAGCGGCGGGCACATAACCATGGGAAAGAAAAGCCTAGGCGGCACGGCAGGCGCCGTTCACGGTTTAGAAGTCGAATATTTACCGCTAGATTATAGAGAATTGAACATCGATGTGGACAGGGCGAAGGAAAAAATAAGCCAGCTCGTCAAAGACGGTAAAGCACCCAAACTTGTAATGTTCGGAGCCAGCGTTTTTCCCTTCCCGCATCCAGTTAAGGAGCTAGCGCAAACGATACACGATGCTGGCGCAACCATAGGCTACGATGCTGCCCATGTTTCGGGGCTTATTGCAGGCGAAGTTTTCCAAGACCCATTAAGAGAGGGCGCCGACGTGATGAGCCTCAGCACGCACAAGACCTTCTTTGGGCCACAGCATGGCAGCGTAGTTTCATGGAATCAGCACGCCGACAAAATAAAGCGCGCAGTGTTCCCAGGCATGGTCAGCAACCATCACCTGCACGCGGTTGCTGGTGTGGCCATAGCTTGTGCTGAGATGTTGGAGTTCGGGAAGGAATACACGCGGCAGATTGTTAAGAATTCTAAGGCGTTGGCTCAGGCGTTGTATGAACGTGGCTTCAAGGTGTTAGCCGAGCATAAGGGTTTCACGGAATCGCACGTGGTTCTCATCGACATTGTTCAGCAGGGCGACGGCGGTACGATTGAGGAATTGTTAGAAAAGGCGAACGTAATCATCAACCGCAACCTCTTGCCTTGGGATATCAAAGAAGGACGCCATTTCATGCATCCAGGCGGCATAAGATTGGGCACTTCAGAAATCACAAGGTTAGGCATGAAAGAAGCAGAAATGCCAGAAATCGCAGAGTTCATCAAACGCGTCGTCTTGGACAAGGAAGATGTCGAGAAGGTTAAGCATGATGTGGCTGAGTTTCGCCGAGAGTTTCAGAAGGTGCACTACTGCTTCGAGAACGCTGCAGAAGCATACAAGTACATAAAAATCCGCTGAAGCCATAACGCCAAATTAGCCAAGCGTCTTTATCAAGTTTCTAATCGAGTGTGTGGTGAAAAGATTTTTTAGAGAGAGCCTTGTGTATGGTGTGGTTATTGTGGGAGAAAGCGTATGGTTAAGTATATTTTCATTACGGGAGGCGTTTTGTCGTCTGTCGGTAAGGGTATTGTCACTTCTTCTGTCGGCAAGATGCTTCAGGTCCGCGGGTTTAAGCCTACAGCGATAAAGATTGACCCCTACGTGAACGTTGACGCGGGCACTATGAACCCGTACATGCACGGAGAAGTCTACGTTACAGAAGACGGAGGCGAAACCGACTTAGACTTGGGCTGGTACGAACGCTTCCTCAACATAGACCTAACTAAGAATAACAACCTAACTACGGGAATGGTCTACGATGCAGTCATTCACAAGGAAAGACGCGGCGACTACCTAGGCAGATGCGTGCAAATAGTGCCGCACGTTACAAACGAGATTAAACACAGAATTCGTCAGGTGAGCACCCAGTCAGATGTTGACGTGGTGTTAACCGAGTGTGGAGGAACGGTCGGCGACATTGAAGGCTTACCCTTTTTGGAAGCCATTCGTCAAATGCGTCTTGAAGAAGGTTTTGAGAACACGTTGTATGTGCACGTGGCGCTCGTGCCCATCCTAGACGTTACTGATGAGATGAAGACTAAGCCGCTTCAGCACAGCGTGAATGAGCTTCGTCGTATTGGTATTCAGCCTGACACGATTGTGGCTAGAAGCAAGAAGATGATTGACAAGGAGGCGCATCGCAAAATCGCCCTGTTTGGGACAATTCCCGAGGAAGCCGTTTTCTGCTCATATAATGTGCCCACTGTCTATCAGGTGCCATTGATTCTGGACAAGCAGGGTATGGGAGATTTTATCGCTAAGCGCCTCAAGCTTCCCGAACATGTCTCAAAATGGGGTGCTTGGGAAGAATTCGTGGACGCGGTGTTGAAGCCACAGTGCACAGTGAAAATCGCTCTGATCGGCAAATACGCCGGGTTGGCCGACAGTTACGTGAGCATGACAGAAGCCCTACGCCATGCCAGCGCAGTCTGCCAAACTCAGGTGCAAATATCTTACATGGAAGCAGAAAGATTCGAAGAAAACTCAGACGAACTTGAAACGCTGAAAGAGTTCGACGGCATTTTCATTCCGTACGGTTTTGGGGAAAGAGGCGCTGAAGGTAAAATCGCGGCGATTCAGTATGCGAGAGAGAATGATGTGCCTTTTCTGGGCATCTGTTTCGGTTTTCAGTTGGCTGTGGTGGAGTTTGCGCGTCACGTTTGCAGCTTAAAAGACGCAAATAGCACAGAAATTAATCCTGAGACCAAGCATCCAGTGATTGATTTGATGCCTGAGCAGAGGGGCTTGGAAGAGAAGGGCGGAAACATGCGTTTGGGCGCGCACAAGATTGTCATAAAGAAGGACATGTTGGCGCATCAGTTGTACGGTAATGATGAGGTGTACGAACGTCATAGGCATCGTTTTGAGGTTAACCAGGACTACTGGAAAACTCTGCAAGATAACGGATTAGTGTTCTCAGGCACTAGCACTGACGGCAGGCGTATCGAAACCCTCGAGCTTCCAGACAAGTATTTCTTCTTCGCATCGCAATTTCACGGCGAATTCAAGAGCAGACCTGGCAGACCCGACCCTGAATACTATGGTTTCATAAAAGCATGCCTCTGCAAAATTCAAGGTAAACCGAAGCCGAAATTTTAGCCAGCTTGACACGGCTTTTAGGCAAAGTATTAATGCTTATTGCATGGTATTTGCTCTTATTTCCATGGTTGGGTGCGCCGTTTAATGGACGACGAAAAGACAAAGTTCCTGACAAGATCGATTCTTTTCCTGCTGGTAGGGATTCTGATATTCGTCGTGTACCTGGTCTTTTTTGTCAACATCGGCGAAATGATGGATAAGATTGAACAGGCGAATCTTCTGATTTATTCTCTGACTTTTGTGGCTGCCTTGTTGGATGTATTCTTCTTTGCGTTGGCTTGGCGATACCTCATGCGGGCGCTTTCAG
>Ga0315268_10002227_pt1 | contig 22080 bp, 18 predicted proteins | sample C1_top_MG_FD_204535 | JGI IMG/M metagenome (GOLD analysis project Ga0315268, IMG submission 204535) | Sediment microbial communities from Yellowstone Lake, YNP, Wyoming, USA - C1_top | ecosystem: Environmental > Aquatic > Freshwater > Lake > Sediment | place: USA: Wyoming | collected 2017-08-01 | reverse complement strand
CAAACGGAACATACAGAACTACATTCTATACAGCCAGTGGTACAAACCAAGGTTGTTTCAGTAGCCCTGGAAGCGTAAAAGACAACACCTTTCATTTAATCACCACGATATTTACCAGAAGCGTACCCACTATTAAACTATACGTTGATGGTAGCCTTGTTCTGTCGTGTAGCTCTCCAACGGGAGCAGTGCCCACTATTTTTACCGACAATAAAATTGGTTTAGCTGGCTGGGGAAATTATTGGACAGGCCTTATTGATGATGCTCGTCTTTATAGCCGCTCCCTTTCCCCTGCCGAAATAATGGCTTTGTACAACGCGACGAAATAATCTATGTGATATAAATAACAGATGATAAAATCGCTTACACGCTTGCAAAAGATTCTTTTGGTTTTATTTTTCGGTCTCGTATTTTTATATTCTTTCAACCAAATAAACAATCCGGATACTTTTTATCATTTAAAAGCCGGACAATACATTCTGGAAAATTTCAAAATTCCCACTCACGATATTTTTTCTTCGTCGGCTTACGGCGCCGATTGGGTGCCGCACGAATGGCTTGCTCAAATAATCTTTTACTCGATTTACGCGGCAAGCGGATTTTTCGGTCTTGTATTTTTTTCCGCACTGCTGGGAGTTTTGACCTACTTTATTTTGTGGCGGCTGGCCTTTAAAAAAGGCGCCAATTTCCAGTTGAGTCTTCTCTTCCTGTTTGTTCTCAGTTACCTGACGCTTGAGCTCTGGGTGCCGCGGCCGCAGATTTTTTCCTATCTCACATTGGCTCTTTTGATATATTTTTTGGAAAGTTACCGTGACGAGCCCAATAAGAAATATCTAATAGGTTCCGCGCTGACAATCTGGTTCTGGGCGAACACGAACGCCAGCTTCGTTCTTGGTCTGGTAATTATAGGTTTTTATCTTTTATCGGAAGCGATCGACAGTCGTTGGAAAGGATGGTCCGGGAAAAATCTTTCCTTTAAAGATATAAAAAATCTCGGCATTGCGGCGGCTGTTTCGGCGATACTTGGAATTTTCGCGACCCCATCCGGATATCAAGGCCTTTTTTACAGTTTTTATGTACAGGAAGTAGCGAACTATTTGGGCGTTCTCGAGTGGAAGCCGATAACCATATTTTTATATGAGGTCCAGGCGCAATTGTTCGTAGCCATGATTTTCTTGGCCAATGTTTTTTTTGCCTGGCGGCTTTTGTTCAGAAAAGAATCGCGCGACCTGACTTTGATGGGACTTGTTTTCGGTATTTCACTCTTGCCATTTATTTCCATACGGCATGTCGGTTTTTGGCCCATAGCTCTTTTCGTGCCGGCGGTTCTGACGCTTGGCGAAACGCTGAAAAATTTTATGGCGCGTTTTTCCGACAAGGCTATCGGAATATTCCTATTGGCTCTGGGAATAGTTTTCATCTCCGGACGCTTGTACTGGATGCCTAAGTCGCTTATCCGCGAAGAAGTCATTCCGGCTAAGGCTGCCGATTTCATTCAGGAAAATAATCTTCGCGGCCCGCTTTTTAATCTTTACAACGAAGGCTGTTATTTAATCTTCCGCTTGTGGCCTCAGGATAAGGTTTTTATAGACGGACGGTCGGAAGTGTACAGGGGAGAACCAATAATGGAATTCTTCACAATTTTCGGGCTGCACCCCGGCTGGGAAAAACTGACTGACGAAAAGTATCGTTTCAATTATTTCTTTTTGGACAGTTACTATTATCCGACGGTCAGGAAATTTACCGAGCCGCTGACCCGCGAACTTATGAAGAAAAACTTCCGCCTGGTCTATTGGGACGACCTTACCATTATTTTGGTCCGCGATATTCCCGAAAACAAGGAAATAATAAAAAAATACGGTTTGAAATACATAAGTCCGTATATCGACCCTGCATCCATACCAGCCAAGGACAACAAGGCTGCGGCGGAAGAAATTCAGGCGCTTCTTGAACGGTCGCCGCAGTCCCTTGTCATTCAGGATTACGCCAACAGGTTTTTAAACGAATATTCAGGCATGAGTTCGGCTTCTTCTTCCGATTTAACGAAATAAGCGCGTCCGTGTATATGAGATATCGCTGCGCAGCGATATCTCATTATCCGGTTCACTCATTAAAAATAAACGTTTTTCGTTTACTTTCTCTTTACTGCCGATTATAATTAAAGCAATGTTTGATGTTGTAACAATAGGCAAGGCTACGCGCGACGCTTTTTTTGAAGGTGATTTTCCTTTGGTCAGCTGGCCGAAGGCGGAATCCGGCAAGGCGTACATGCTTCCTTTCGGCGAAAAACTGGAAGTTAAGAGAGTTTACTTCACCATCGGAGGGAACGCCGCGAATGCGGCAACCACCTTTGCCAGCCAGGGATTCAAAGTTGCCTGTGTTGCAAAAACGGGCAACGACGTGTCAGGGGAAGAAATAAGGCGCCGCCTTAAAAAAGAAGGCGTTGAAAACAGATTCATTGTTTCCGATTCAAAGCTGCCGACATCGTATTCGGTGCTGCTTCTCGAAAAAGGCGAAAGGACCATCCTTAACTATCTCGGAGCATCAGATTATTTTTCGATGAAGGATTTGGATATGAAAAAAATAGTAGCCAAATGGTGGTATGTTTCTCTCCCCGGCGGTTCGGATAAAATGTTCGGAGAAATAACGAAATTCGCCGAAAAGAACGGAATCGCTTTGGCTTTCAATCCAAGCGGTTACCACATAAAACACAAGAGAAATGAAATCCTGTCGCTCATGAAGAAATTATCATTCATGGTCTTGAACGAAGAGGAGGCTGCTATGCTTGCAGGAATGTCTTTCAAAAACAAAGAGGAAGTTTTCGCAAAGCTGAGCCGGATGATGACCGGGATTCTTGCAGTAACAGACGGTAAAAAAGGAGTCACGGTTTCCGACGGCAGATTCATATATAAAGCCGGAATATTTAAAGAAAAAAAACTTGCAGACAGGACGGGAGCAGGCGACGCCTTCGGTTCGGGATTCGTAGCCGGTTTGATGCGGAGAGGCCTTAACCGAAAAAATGTTTCTTCGGCCACGCAGGAAGATATTTCTTACGCCATCAGGCTGGCATCGGCAAATGCCACGTCAAACGTCGAAAAAATAGGCGCCGCTGAAGGCATTCTCGCCAAAAATGAGTTCGAGAAGGATAAGCGCTGGAAGAATATCAAACTAACAATAAAAAAATATGATTGAACTTACGCCCATCGAAAAAATAGCTAAAATTCTGCGCACGGACAAGCATCATCTTATAATCCTTGAAAAGAGAATGAAAGAAATAACCGGCAAGAAAGACGTTTTTGAAAAAATATACCAGGAAAATGAAGATTTGGTGCGCGACCGCATGCAGGCCCTCGGCATTTCCCAGGGCTCCGTCGCCAAAGAAATTTATGACGCCCTTATTTCCAAAATAGAGTCCGACGACAGCCTTATTTTTAAAACTTTGGGTGAGCCGTTGTGTCATAAAAAAGAAGATTGCCACAAAGTTGCGGCCACCGCTTTGCGCATAACGGGAAATCCCAAAGGTTTTTTCCTGAAAGCGGAAAAAGCCAAGGAGTTCTTGCTTAAAGAACCGCCGCTCGAGACAATGAGATTCCTGGGATACGATTCCGCAGAAAAAATGCTTGCCTCCGAAGACTTGTTTGAGGTTTACGCGAGCCTCCGCTTCATAGAGGGAAGCGACTGGCTGAATAACGTATTTTTCAAGCAATACGAAGCGCTGAAACCGGAAGATTTTGAAGAGCGCGAAGTCCGCGTTATGGCTTTGGATTACAAATGGGCGAAAACAGCCGAAGGATTCGTTGTTAAGAAGAAACATAATATCAGCCATCTCAAGGAACTCGGTGTTGTTTTCGTGATTCCGATAATGCTTGGCATATCCGGCGAAATACTCCGCATGTTTGCGCTTGTGCTGCATTATCTCAATGAAATTCCTTTTTATTCCGATGTTGCCAGAAAAATTTCAAAAGAAGAAAATTTCGCCGCCAGATACATTTCGATTTTGCGGGGAGACGTGGTTGAAGACGAAACCCCGAAAAGCGAAAAAGCTTCCTGGCTGGTGGTTCAGCGCTATCTTTCCAAAGAAGACGACAACGACTGGCGTTTATTTGTTCCGCATATAAATCCGGAAGCCATGCATTGGGAAAAAGCAGAAACGAATCTTTCAAATCTGAGTGAAAACTCAAACGGCTTTTTAAAAGAACTTTCTTTCTGGCACGGGCTTAACTGGGTAGGTGATTATTTCAAGGACGAAAGCGGCGTTGAAGTGCTGGTGAGCTTCAATTTGGTTGACACTGTGATGTCGTTGGTAAAAGAAAAAGAGATGGTAAAATATCTTTATCACCATCAGGAAGCTCTTTGGAACAAAATTTTCATCGAGTACATGGGCGAGGAGAGGCTGGAAAAATACTCACGCGATTATCTTTTGAAAGGTTATTTGGAAATATGAAAATCTTAAAAGAAGCAATAAGCGAAGCGGGCAGCAAGGGAACCGCAATCGGTCATTTCAATATTTCCGATATTGCGGCACTTGAAGCCATTTTTCAATCAGCGCGCGAACTTAACGTGCCTGTAATTATCGGCACATCCGAAGGGGAAAGTAAATTCATCGGCTTGGAACAGGCCGCAGCTTTAATTAAAAGTTTGCGCGACGGACACGATTTCCCGATTTTTTTGAATGCCGACCATACGCACTCTCTTGAAAAAATAAAGGAAGCCGTCGATGCGGGTTACGACTCGGTTCTTTTTGACGGAGGAAAATTGCCGTTTGAGGAAAATATCCGGCAGACAAAGGAAGTTGTGGACTATGTAAAGTCTGTTAATCCCAACATTCTGGTTGAAGGAGAAATAGGATATATCGGCTCTTCATCGGAAGTGCTTAAAGAAATTCCCGCAGGCGCCGCGCTGAAAGCGGAAGACCTCACCACTCCGGAACAGGCAAAAGAATTCGTTGAAAAAACCGGTGTTGATCTGCTGGCGCCGGCCGTCGGGAATATACACGGAATAATAGTTCAGGAAGGGTTTGTCGAGAAACTGGACATCGAAAGAATAAGCGCAATAAAACAAGCCGTTAATATCCCGTTGGTTCTTCATGGCGGTTCCGGATTAAGCGATGAAGATTTCCGCGCCGCGATAAAGGCGGGGATAAACATTGTTCATATAAATACCGAAATACGGCAGGCTTGGCGGCATGGAATGGAAGAAGGATTGAAAGACAATCCCGATGAAATCGCTCCATATAAGATATATCCGGCTTCAGTAGAGGCAATCAAAAAAGTGGTTAACCAGCGTTTAAGGATTTTCAGCGGAATTTAAATAACTGACAGATTTGCAAAATCCCGCCCCGACGGGTAAAATTTTTTTACCATGCTTTTATCAAGAACAGGTATTCTGAGGCACATGAAAAAGGGAACGATAGTCATCGACCCATTTGTTGATTTTAACCTCAAGACCACGAGTTACGATGTGACGCTCGGCGAATGGTACTGGAAAGAAAGAAGCCCGAGCGGACGCCACACCATTCACAATATGTACGACAAAAAGTCCACGGACAAAGTTTGGGAAGGGCCTTGCCGCGCCGAACTTGCGAGCGATCTTCACGAGAGAACAGGGGTTGAACTGGAAAACATTCCAGACGGAGCGAAAGTAATTCTCCTCGGTCCGGGCGAAACAATCCTTGCGCACACCAACGAATTCATCGGCGGACGAGAAATTTGCGTCGCCAAGATGTACGCCCGTTCGTCGCTTGGCAGGAATTTCATCGAAGTCTGCAAAGACGCCGGCTGGGGCGACATCGGTTACTTCAACCGCTGGACTATGGAAGTTACGAACAACTCAAAGAACTTTTCCATTCCGCTGGTGGTTGGCAGAAGAATCGCACAGATGGTTTTTTACGAAGTCGAGCCGCTTGAAGGGGATTATGTCGATGAGAAAGGGAAGTATCAGGTTTCCACTCAGCTCGACGAGCTCAAAAAGATGTGGCATCCGGATATGATGCTTCCGAGGATGCATATGGATAAGGAAGTCGGAATAAACTGATTAAAAAACGGCGAGACCCGCGGGAGTAGTATAAATATTGCCATTTCCCGGTCTTTCTGTTACATTTGGCAACATGGATTTAGTAGTTAAAACAAGAGAAAAATTCGGCAAAAGCACAAAGACTTTGCGCAAGGAGGGTTTGATACCAGCCGAGCTTTACGGGCGCGGTTTTGAAAATGCCCATCTGTCCATAAGCCGCAAAGATTTCCAAAAAGCTTTTGGAGAAGCGGGTGAGAGCACAATTATTAATCTTGTTATAGGCAACGACAAGCGCCCCGCTCTAGTCCATGACATTCAGAAGGACTTTCTTACCGATGAGATTATCCACATTGATTTCCACCAGGTAAGGATGGATGAAAAAATAACGGCACATGTTCCTTTGGAATTCATGGGAGAATCCCCGGCAGTCAAAGAATTCGCGGGTATTCTGAACAAGACAATTTCCGAAATCGAAGTTGAAGCGCTGCCCGGCGATTTGCCGCGGCACTTTGAAGTGGACATTTCCAAGCTTAAAGAATTAAACCAGAGTTTTTACGTAAGCGATTTGAAAATTCCCAAAGGCGTTGAAATTCTGATAGATCCGAAAACGGTTATAGCGACAATCACTCCTCAGGCCGAAGAAGAAAAAGTTGAAGAAGTACCCGTTGACGTGACCGCCGTCAAAGTTGAATCAGAAGAAAAAGTAGCCGAGCGAGCGAAGGAAAAAGAAGTCGAAGAAAAGAAGTAAAAAAATGCCGCCAATCGCGGCATTTTTGCTTTTACTCTCGGACAGCATCGCTATTTCGGACGTAATTGCGCCGGCAAAAGTTTTAAGATTTAATCCAGATTATTTGGTATAATTGGCATTACAACCGATTAATGAAGCAAAGCTTCATATAGGCAAATACTCATGCGTCTTCTAAAACCCAAAATTTTAAGGGATATACAAGCGCCGTCAAAAAGCGTTTTCAACGATTTGGATTGGCGGGTCAATTTAAGCTACAGGCAAAGCAGGCATCCTCACATTGAGGCTGCCGCAAAATATTTGGGAATAGCGGCGGCGGCGATATTCCTCTTTACGGGATATGTTTCCGCGCCCGTAACCGAGCAAACAAATGCGCAAACAGTCGTATCTTCTCAGGCGGCGGATCAGGAGCGGCAGGCGCTTGAAGCGCAGCTTAAAGACCTCGAAACTCAAATGGATGCCTACCAAACGCAGATTTCCGGCTACCAGAAACAAGGTAATTCGCTTAAAGGAGAAATAAGCCAGCTGAACGGAAAAATTTCTCAGGTGAACCTTCAGATCAAAGCGATAAATCTAACTCTGACTCAGCTTGACGCGAACATTGCCGACACAGCAAGTAAAATAAAATCGACGGAAGAAACCATAAGCAGCAGCCAAGACGGACTGAAAAGTCTTTTGCAACAGCTTTATACGAGCGAAAGAACAAATCTCCTTCAGATTTTTCTACAGCACCCGAAACTTTCCGATTTTTTCAGCGACGTAAACAGCCTTGATAATTTGCAGAACAGCGTGCGTTTGACCATCGTAAAAATACGCGACCTTCAGGGACAGCTTAAGGATCAGCAGAGCCAGCTGGCCGTAGCCAAGGCGGATGCTTCTTCGGTCAAGCAATATCAGGTAGCCGTAAAAATTCAGGTAGAAGATGTTAAAAGCCAAAAAAATAATCTTTTGGCGGTTACCAAGGGTCAAGAATCGAAATATCAGACGCTTTTGAAGCAGACAAAAGAAACGGCAGCCCAGATAAGAAGCAGGATATTCCAGCTTCTCGGCGGAGGACAGCTGTCGTTCGAGGATGCGTATAAATACGCCAAGCTTGCAAGTGATGCCACTGGAGTCAGGCCGGCTATGATTCTGGCCGTGCTCGACCGCGAGTCGGCACTGGGGCAGAACGTGGGAAGGTGCAGTTATCAGACAGCCATGAGTCCGAACAATCAGCAGGTTTTTCTGGCATTGCTTGCCCAGCTTAATATTTCAGCCGACACGGTCATGGTTTCCTGCCCGAATAAAGACGGCGTTTATGGCGGAGCAATGGGTCCGGCGCAATTCGTTCCGGCGACATGGAAGCTTTATGCCGACCAAATTTCCAAAATTACAGGCCGGACGCCGGCCAATCCGTGGAACAACGCAGACGCTTTCGTTGCCACGGCACTTTATCTGAAAGATGCCGGCGCAGCCGGCAATCCGACCGTTGCCCAAGAACGCGCCGCCGCGGCAAGATATTATGCCGGAGGACGATGGAAGAGTTATCTTTGGACTTATGGTCAGGCTGTGGTAAGTTTAGCCAATAAGTTCCAGGATGACATAGATACAATTACCGGTTCAAACTAATCGTAAAATGAAGGAAGGATTTAAAAGAATAATTTTAAAAAACGGATTGCGGGTCATTCTTGCTCCGCAAAAAGGCCTCGCAGCCACGGCTTTGGTTTTGGTTGAAGCAGGCTCGGAATACGAAACAAAGAACATTAACGGACTTTCTCACTTCCTGGAACATTTGATGTTCAAGGGAACGACCAAGCGTCCTCGCCCCAGTGAAATTTCGGAAGAACTGGATTCGCTAGGCGCCGAGTATAACGCTTTCACCAGCCAGGAATATACCGGTTATTGGGCAAAGGCTCAAAAAGGAAAATTGCCGCAAATCCTTGAGATAGTTTCCGATCTTTACATGAACCCGATTTTCAACGCTCACGAGATGGATAAGGAGCGCGGCGTTATCATAGAAGAAATAAATATGTATGAAGACACGCCGATGCGCAGAGTCCACGAAATTTTCACCCAGCTCCTTTACGGGGATCAGCCTGCCGGATGGGATATTGCGGGAAATAAAGAAGTTATACGTAGCGTAACCAGAGAAGATATAGTCGGTTACCGCGATAAGCATTATATCGCTCCTTCAACCGCAGTTGTTATCGCGGGCGATTTTAGTGAAAAGAAAATAACACACCTTATTGGCGATATTTTTTCGGGAATGAAGCGCGGACGAAAGATTAAAAAGCTTGAAACAAAAATAAGCCAGTCAAAACCCTCAGCCATAGCCAAGTTCAAAGAATCGGACCAGACGCACATTGTTGTCGGAGTCAGGGCATTCGATACTTTCGATAAGCGCCGCCACGCAATGCAGGTTCTGGCAGATGTTCTTGGAGGAGGCATGAGCTCCCGGCTTTTCAAAAAAGTCCGCGAAGAATTGGGGGCGGCTTACTATGTAAGGGCCGGCGGCGAGCTTTTTTTGGATTACGGCCATTTTTCGGTTTCGGCCGGAGTTGATCACAGAAAGCTCGAGGTTGTTATAAAAGCCATTTTGGGTGAATTTGAACGCCTTGCCGACGAACTAGTGGGCGAGAACGAGCTTCAAAGGGCCAAAGACCATATGGTAGGCAATTTCATACTCGGGATGGAGACTTCGGATGAATTAGCCGGTTTTTACGGCAGCCAGGAGATATTGTCTGAAAAGCTATTGAAGCCGAGCCAGATAATGGATAAGATTCAAAATGTAAGCCCCGAAGAGATAAGGGGATTGGCAAGGGCAATCTTTAAAAACGAGGGATTGAACCTTGCGCTTATAGGTCCGTACCACAATACGGAAACTTTCAAAAAGATACTGCGTTTTAAATAATATAAGGTAAGTAAATGGAAAAAAGAGTTTTAGAAGTTTCGTGGACCAGTTTATGGAAGATCCTGTTTTTTGTGTTACTGGTCATGCTTGCATTCACGGCTAGAGACATATTTTTAGGCCTGTTTTTGGCCATGGTCATATCTTCGGGGCTGGAAGTGCCGATAGATATCATGGAAAAACGAGGAATTCCAAGGACTGTCGGAGCGATAGCGATTTTCCTGCTTATAGCCATGCTTTTAGCCGTATTTTTATATGCAGTCGTCCCGCTCGTCATAGTTAACCTGAATACAGCCGTTTTCAATATACAAAAAGCCGCTCATGGCACCTGGTGGCAGCCTCTTTTCAACGTAAAGACATCGAAGTCCATCAATGATTCCATGAGCCGGATAGTAGATAATTTCATATCCAACGGGTCGTCCCCGCTTGACGCTGTTTCACAGGTATTCGGCGGATTGAGCCTGACAATATCCGTTTTCATACTGTCGTTCTATTTAAGCATCAACAAAAACGGCGTTGAACGGTTCATTAAGCTTATTTCCCCCGTTGATTACGAAGAAATGGCAATCAGGATAGCACATCATTCCCGCCGCAGGATAGGACTTTGGTTCAGGGCGCAGTTTATCTTAAGCGTGATAATGGGCGTTATGGTTTGGGCCGCGCTCGGTTTTCTTGGCGTAGAATATGCGGCGATTTTGGGCGCCACGGCTGGAATTTTGGAATTGGTTCCGTTCGTAGGGCCAATAATAGCCGGAGCAATTTCCGTTCTAGTTGCCGTTTCGGTTTCCAATACTTTGGCCATTTACACGCTGATAACTTTTTTGGTGATACAGCAGTTCGAATCGAATGTTCTTGTTCCTCTTTTGATGAAGCGCACGACAGGGTTGCATCCCGTACTTGTGATAATTTCCCTTTTGATAGGAATAGAACTTGGCGGATTTATCGGGGCGTTCATCGCCGTTCCGGCTGCCGCAGTTTTTCAGGAAGTGCTTGAGGACTGGAACAGGGACATATCAGTGGTGGAAAACATTTAATGAAGAAAAAGTTTTACATCACGACGACGCTTCCTTACGTTAACGCAGAACCGCATATCGGCTTTGCGATGGAAATAGTCTACGCCGACATAATGGCGCGATACCGCAGAGAACTTGGTGACGATGTATTTTTCAATACTGGAACAGATGAGCACGGTTTGAAAATTTATCGGAAGGCAATTGACGAGGGGAAAGACCCGCAGGCTTATGTGGATGAATACGCCGAGAAATTCAAAAAACTTAAAGAAGCGCTCAATCTAAGCGATGATTTGCATTTCATCCGCACGACCGACGCGCATCACAAAAAAGCCGCGCAGGAATTCTGGAAACTCTGCGAGAAAAACGGCGACATTTATAAAGATACCTACAAAACAAAATATTGCGTCGGCTGCGAACTTGAAAAAACAGATTCGGAACTGGTGGACGGCAAATGCCCCATCCATCCGAATCTGGAAGTGGAGATAATCGAGGAAGAAAATTATTTTTTCAGGTTCTCAAAATATCAGAAACCGCTTCTGGGACTTTATGAAAAGAATCCGGAATTCGTTTTGCCCGAATCGCGGTTGAAAGAAATAAATAATTTCGTGGAAGCAGGATTGGAAGATTTCAGCATCTCGCGGCTTAAAGAAAAAATGCCCTGGGGAATACCGGTTCCGGGCGACGAAAAGCATGTAATGTATGTGTGGTTTGATGCGCTGATAAACTATATTTCAACGCTCGGATGGCCCGAAAACGCCGCAAAATTCGATGAATTCTGGGGCACAAAAGAAGCGCCCAATGGCATTCAATTCGCAGGTAAGGACCAGGTTCGTCAGCAGGCGGCCATGTGGCAGGCGATGCTTATGTCCGCAAATCTGCCTAATTCGAAACAAATCGTCATTCATGGGTTCGTTACAAGCAACGGCCAGAAGATGTCGAAGAGCCTCGGCAATGTTGTAAATCCTTATGAAGTCATAGAAAAATATGGTACCGATGCGTTCCGCTACTACATCGCCCGCGAGCTTAATATGTTCGACGACAGCGATTTCACATGGGAAAAATTCGAGGAAAGTTATAATGCCAACCTTGCAAACGGTTTGGGGAATTTTGCATCAAGGGTGCTAACTTTGGCAGTTAGATACGATAAATTACCACAACCAAAGTTGGAAAACGTTGTAAGCGGCAATCTCACAAAAACCCGCCAACTGATTAATCAGTATCTAAGCGAATTTAAGTTTCGTGAAGCAATGGAGAAAATTTGGGATGTTATTTCTTTTGGCGATGCCTACATAAATTTGAAAAAACCTTGGGAAAAAGGTGACCATCAAAATACTGTTTCAGAACTTGTAATAATTCTATTAAATATCGGAGAATTTTTACGACCATTTTTGCCAGATACATCGGAGAAAATTATAGAGTGTATCAAACTTAATGATTCCGATATTGACGTGAAAAGAATAAAAAATCTTTTCCCGAGAAAATAATGAAATTTTTCGATGCGCACACGCATGTTCAATTTGCCGCATACGACGAAGACAGAAAGGAGGTAATTGAACGCGCACTCAAGGCGAATGTTTCGATGATAAATGTCGGAACCCAGGCGGATACTTCTGGCGCCGCCATAAAGTTGGCAAACGAATACGGCGAAGGCGTTTATGCCAGCGTCGGCTTGCATCCCGTTCATACCGAAAAATCTTTTCACGACGAACAGGAGCTTGGCGGCGGAGATGCAGCAAAAGCATTCACGAGCAGGGGAGAAGATTTCGATTACGAAAATTATAAAAAAATGGCGCTGGAGCCAAAGGTTTTGGCGATAGGCGAATGCGGTTTGGATTATTATCACTTGTCCGAGGAAAGTAAAACGAGGCAAAAAGAGATTTTTATAAAGCAGATAGAGCTGGCGAAGGAGGTCCAGAAACCGCTGATGATTCATTGCCGCGAGGCGTTCGGCGATCTGATCGAAGTATTGAGCGGCAACCGCAACATCTTAAACGCGGAACCCGGAGTGATTCATTTTTTTACCGGCACCGTTGAGGATGCCAAAAAGCTTGTGGAATTGGGCTTTTCCTTCACTTTTGGCGGGGCTGTTACATTTCCTCCGAGAAAAGGGAAAGTCTCCGGCGACTATGATGAAGTTGTAAGGATGCTCCCGTTGGATAGGATTTTGAGCGAAACCGACGCGCCATATGTGGCTCCTGCTTCATACAGAGGAAAGCGCAATGAGCCGCTCTATGTTATTGAGGTGGTTAAAAAACTTGCGGAAATTAAAAAAGTTTCAGCAGAAGAGATTGCCGCGGCAATTGCAGAAAACGCAAATAGAATTTTCGGCCTGCGCATTTCATAAATCTAGTTTTGTATGTTAAATTTATTCCTAATATGCCACCTGAAATTTATGGCTTTCTTATAATAATATTCGCGCTTTGCGGATTTTCTCTTTCGATATATATCCACCGGACAAAAAAGAAGGGAAAATCGCTTGTTTGCCCTCTGGACGGTGCATGCGATTTCGTGACTCGCAGCGAATACAGCATCATATTCGACATTCCGGTCGAGGAACTCGGTGTATTTTATTACGCCACCATGGCGCTGATTTATTCCTTGGCAATTTTCGGACCAGCATCATTTTACGCGCCCGCAATTTTTGTCGGCGCCGCGCTTTCGGCCGCCGGATTTATAATGTCCATTTATTTCACCTGGCTTCAGGCTGCCGTCATGAAAAAATGGTGCACGCTTTGCGCCACTTCGGCGTTTCTTACCGTGCTGATTTTTTCCTGCGCGTTTCTTGGATTTTGGCCAACGGTAATTTCATTTTTAAGTTTGTGCGTCGCTCTTATCAGCAGGTAGCTTAAACGGTCCGTTTGTCAGTGTTGGCACATAAATCCGCCTTGGCGAGAAGGTTAATACCCTTTATAATCGAATAATATCCGATGAAATACGATTTTAATAAGATAGAAGCCAAATGGCAGAAGGAATGGCTTAAGAAAAAGACCTACGAACCGGACATCAAGAAGGCAAAAAGACCTTTTTATAATCTGATGATGTTCCCGTACCCGTCGGCTGAAGGGCTCCATGTCGGGAATGCGTATGCTTTTATCGGCGCGGATATTCACGGACGCTTCAAAAGAATGAGAGGAGAGGATGTTTTGGAGCCTATCGGACTGGACGGTTTCGGCATCCATTCCGAAAACTATGCCTTGAAAATCGACGCTCACCCGATGAAGCAGGCCAAAGTTTCCGAAAAAAGGTTTTACAAACAACTTGCCTCGCTCGGTAACGGATTTTCCTGGGACGAGAAGCTTGAAACCTATGACCCCGCTTACTACAAATGGACGCAGTGGATTTTCACTCAGCTTTTCAAAAAAGGTTTGGCATACAGGAAAAAACAGCCTGTAAATTGGTGCACGTCGTGCAAAACCGTTCTTGCGGATGAGCAGGTTATCGCGGGAAAATGCGAACGATGTTCCACCGTTATCATTAAAAAAGACCTTGAACAGTGGTTTTTCAAAATAACGGATTACGCCGAAAGGCTTTTGAATAATATTTATCCGCCAGCTGGCGGAGGACTAGATTGGTCCGAAAAAGTTAAAATCGCCCAGCGTAACTGGATAGGCAGATCGGAAGGCGCGGAAATAGATTTCGAGGTTAAAACGAAAGAAAAGCCTAATTTTGTGCTGCTTTACGGATATGGCGGTTCGCCGAAAGATGATTTCTTTCCTTGGCTTGAAAAAGAAATTGAGAAGCGTGGCTACGAGGTTCAAATGCCGGCTTTGCCTCATTCCGACAAATCCAAAGCTAACGAAAAAGATGATATGGAAGTGTTTTGGAAAAAAGTTAAGCTCAATAAGAATACGGTTATCGTGGCCCACAGTTTGGGTTCAATAGTCGCTCTGAAAGCTCTGGAAAAATTGAAGCATCCCGTACGCAAAGTTGTTTTCGCAGGAGGATTTTTTGAACCTAAATTCAAAGATAAAGAGAGACCTTTTTCAAAAACATTCAGCTGGAAATTTAATTTCGAAAAAATAAAAAAGAATGCCGGGAATATCGTTGTTTTGCATGATATCAATGATCCTGTAATACCTCACGACCAGGCAGTTAAACTTTCAAATGCTTTAAACGGAAAACTTGTTGAGGTTTCAGCTGGAGCTTCTCATTTTAATTCTGCTAAAGAGCCGTCAATTCTCGAGTATACCCTTGATTCAATCCGTATTTTCACCACGCGTCCCGATACGCTTTTCGGAGCCACTTACATGGTTCTCGCACCGGAGCATCCGTTAATTCAGAATCTAGAATCTAGAATCCAGAATCCAGCGGAAGTTAAAAAATACGTTAATAAAGCCAAGAAGAAATCAGATGAAGAAAGAATCGAGGAAGGGAAGGAAAAAACCGGTGTTGAGCTTAAAGGAATCAAGGCGATTAATCCGGTTAACGGAAAAGAAATTCCGGTATGGGTTGCCGATTATGTTCTTACCGGTTACGGAACCGGAGCGATTATGGCCGTTCCGGCGCACGACGAACGAGATTTTGAATTCGCTAAAAAATATAAACTGCCCGTTATTCAGGTGGTAGCGCCTTATTTTCATGACAATGAAGGAAAGGATGCCGTCCGGAACGATAAAAAAACCATTGAAAGGAAAACGGCATACGCCTTTCTTTTGGACAGGAAAAACAACCGTTATTTGTGCTTGGATTGGGAAAAGTTCGGCTGGCATTCCGGAATAATCGGCGGCGTGGAAAACGACGAAGATTATATTGCGGCAGCCAAGCGGGAAATAGCGGAAGAGACGGGATATAAAGACATAAAGTTCGTTAAATATTTGGGAGGAGAAGCTCATAGCCATTTCTTCGCTCATCATAAAGACGTGAACAGATACGCCATCGGGAGGGGAATGCTTTTCGAGCTGGCGGGAGACAAAAAAACAGATATCTCCGAAGAAGACTTAAAAAACCATAAACCTGTTTGGATTGAGGCTGCAAAAATGAAAGGCTGGCTGAATTTGGCGAATTTCAAATATATGTGGCAGATTCTGGAAGAAGGAAAAGAATGTTTTACCGATTACGGAGTCGCGATGAATTCGGATAAGTTCAACGGACTCGGTTCCGAAAACGCAAAATGGAAAATAGCCGAATTCGCCGGCGGCAAAAGAAAAACACAATTCCGCCTCCGCGACTGGCTTATTTCACGCCAACGCTACTGGGGCCCGCCAATCCCGATGATCTACTGCGAAAAATGCGCCGTTGACGGAAAAGGAGAACGGGAAGAAATGCCGGGATGGTATTCCGTTCCGGAAAATAAACTGCCAGTGAAATTGCCGTTCGTAAAAGAATTCAGGCCCACCGGAACGGGCAAGTCTCCACTGGCAACCGTAAAATCATTTTATGAAACAAAGTGCCCGAAGTGCGGAGCGAAGGCCAGGCGCGAAACTGACGTATCCGACACATTCCTTGATTCCGCGTGGTATTTTCTGCGCTATCCCAATGTAAAGTATTCAAAAGCGTCTTTAGATAAAACAACTACGAAGAAATGGCTGCCTGTCGATATGTATATCGGCGGCGCTGAACATTCCGTTCTACATCTGCTTTATTCGAGATTTATAACGATGTTCTTCAAAGATTGCGGGCTCATTGATTTCGAAGAACCATTCACGAAATTCAGGGCGCACGGCCTTTTAATAAAGGAAGGAATGAAGATGTCCAAGTCCAAGGGCAATGTCGTCAATCCGGACGAATATGTAAAAAACTTCGGCGCCGACACTCTTAGAATGTATCTGATGTTCCTTGCTCCGTTCGAATACGGAGGCGATTTTCGCGATGCCGGCATAATGGGAATAAAAAGATTTTTGGAAAGGGTTTGGAAAATGGGAACAGCGAGCTCTTTTGCAAAATCCGGCACGGATAACAAAAAAATAAAACAGGTGCTTCACGCCACGATAAAAAAAGTGACCGAGGATATAGGGGAGCTTCGGTACAATACTGCCATTTCTGCGCTTATGATTCTTTTAAACGAGTTTGAAGCCGACAAAAAAAATGTGACAAAAAGCGACTTTGAAAACTTCGTCAAACTTATTTCGCCATTCGCCCCGCATATTTCCGAAGAGATCTGGCGAAACGCATTTAAGAATAAAAAATCCATTCATCTCGAAAAGTGGCCCGAGTACGACAAGAATCTTATAAAGAGCGAGACTTTCACGCTTGTTATACAGGTGAATGGCAAAGTCAGGGACAGCATGGAAGTTCAGGCCGGTATCGGCAGGGAAGAGGCGGAAAAACTTGCCCTAAACAGGGAAAAGATTAAAAATATAATCAAATCCGCAGGCGCAAAGAAAGTGATCTACGTTCCCGGACGCCTGGTGAATATAGTTGTATAAACTGCTAAAATTAAAACATGCAACATTTCGGCTTTCTCTTCTTCGTGATACTTATAGCGATACTTGTTTTCTACGCTTTCTTTTTATACGGTACGCCCCAAAAATTTAATCTCGGACTCGGAGGTTACCAAGCTACGACGACTGCGCGGACGGCGCCGATTGCGCAAACCGTCCCAAGGCAAACTTATATTTCCGGAACGCCAGCCGTTCAATCAAACGATCAAATCAGCCAGCAGGCAAATCCGACGGGCGCGGATGCTTCCCATCCAACACCGACTTATTACGGCAGATTGAATCTAAGCCCTTCGCAAATACCGCCAGGATTCTCAATCCGCGATATCTCTCCTTATTTCGGCCAGATAAAACTTTCGGCATATCCGGGAGCTCCCGGTTTTTACAGCCAGATAACGCTAACGGGCAATTTTCCCGTATCCGGCGGTTCGTTGAATGTCACGGGCTGGCTTATGAAGGGCAACCGCGGTAGCCAGTATGTTCCGCAGGCAGTGGACGTTTACGACCCGTCCGGGATGACTCCGCAAGGCGACATATACATGAAGAACGGCGATATGCTGTCGATTTATTCGAACAGCAGCGCGATAGGCATCAATTTCAGACTGAATGAATGCATGGGATATTTGGCGAACACCAATAACTTCGTGCCGCCGCTTAATTTCAGTTGTCCGACTACGGACCGCTCGGAAATAATCAACTTTACGGGCCAGTGCCAGAATTACGTAACTTCGCTTAATTCCTGCCAGATGCCGGCTCCAAACCCTCCGATTTCAATATACGATTATTCTTGCCGTTCTTATCTCGACAAACTTAATTACGGCGGCTGTTTTTCAAAACATAGAAGCGATTACAATTTCCTGAGCAATCAGTGGTACGCCTGGAGCGGCAGCCAGTTCCTTGATTTTCAGCACGACAGACTTCTTCTCTTTGACAGTAATGGACTGCTTGTAGCAGAATATACTTACTAGGAGCCCATCTTAAGAGTATCTTCAGTCGCGATACTGACCAATCTTTTGCTGGCGCAAGGAGCGAGAACGAAAGCGTGCTAGAGGCACGTTGAGTCCGAAGCGACACAGCAGCCAGGTAAGATTGGTCGTATCCCGAAGGGTCCTTGCTATTTTACCGTTCCGCTTCGTTGCGACTCGGTCGGAGTATGTCCAATACACCTCCCTTGTCCCGCCTTGCGAAAACGGATAAAATATCCAAGAACGCGACTTGAAGCATACTTTTAAGATGAGCTCTAATATGAAAACATCATCCGTCTTATCAATAATAATTTTCGTTGCAGTGGCGGGAGGCCTTCTCTGGTTTGGTTCCGGATACAGCGGGAAGATATCCAACGAAGCGATTAAAAATCAAAAAGAATTGGCGACAGTAGTCGAACAAACTAAATCAAAAATCATGGAAAATTTAAAAATAAACGATATAGCGGTTGGAAACGGAGCCGAGGCGAAAGTAGGGAATATGGTCACAGTGAATTACACTGGCACTCTTGATAACGGCAGCAAGTTCGACAGTTCATATGACAGAAATGAGCCGTTCAGTTTCACTCTTGGAGCGGGTGAAGTGATAAAAGGCTGGGATCTGGGAGTCGCAGGAATGAAAGTGGGCGGCAAAAGGGAACTTACAATACCACCGGAACTGGGTTACGGGGAAAGCGGAGCAGGCAACGTAATACCGCCAAACGCCACGCTTCATTTTACCGTTGAACTTTTGAACGTAAGTTCTTCTGCTCGCCGATAATCTTCGCGGATAAGTGCTATAATTGACGCAATGTTCAATCTTTCAGGCAAAGTGGCTTTGGTTACCGGCGCTAGGCGAGGGATGGGAAAATCGCACGCACTGGTGCTTTCGTCTCAAGGCGCCGCAGTTGCCATAACCGATATTAACCTTGAAGAGTGCCAGGTTGTTGCAGACGAGATAATCGCCAAAGGCGGTCAGGCTGCGGCATTCAAACTTGATGTTACGAATAAAGCAGACATAGATTTGGTTTTTGACGAGGTCATTAAACGTTTCGGTCGTTTGGACATACTCGTCAACAACGCAGGCATCTATCAGGACAAGCCCGCGCTGGAAATATCAGAAAGCGACTGGGATAAAACAATAGATATAAATTTGAAAGGACAATTTTTCTGCGCCCAACGCGCCGCCAAAGAAATGGCTAAAAACAAGTGGGGCAGAATAATAAACATCGCATCGATAGCTTCAGGAGGAGTAGGTGTCGGAATTTCTGGCGGAGCCCATTACACGGCTTCAAAGGGCGGCGTAATCGGCATGACGGAAACTTTGGCGGTTGAATTTGCGCCTCTCGGGATAAACGTTAATGCCATTGGTCCCGGCGCCATAGATACGCCCATGGTCGCTTCCGACCAGATGTCCAAGGAAGAATTGGACGCGTTCATTGCCGGAGTTCCGCTTAAAAGAATCGGCAGGGCGGAAGAAGTATCCGCGGCCGTTGTTTTTCTGGCATCCGACGAAGCGAGCTATGCGACGGGCGCCACTTTTTACATAGATGGCGGCTGGCTCGCCAATTAAAAGTGTTATAATTAAAACATGAGTGATTACGACGGCGACATTTCAGACGTAGAACGGGAAACAACGGTAGGCAGAAAACCGCTGTATCCGCAGCATTATTACGGCGATAACGTACGAAGGCTTTTTATAACCGGCATAATAGTTATGTTGATTTCTTTGCCGTTTTTCGGCGACTACATCCGCTTTTCCGCCTTTTATTATGTTCTTGGGATGATTTTTTTGGGACTGGTCGCCGGGTTCACGAACCCTTTGGATCGCTGGGTTGTGGTCGTAAATCTTATCATCGCGGTTTTGGCAATGTATTTTTTCGAATCGGAAACGATAGCGGCTTTCAAGACCTGCGACACTGAAACGGGTAAATGGTACTTTTTAACAAATCAGCTTTTGGCGGTGATTTTTCTAGCGGCGCTTTATTACGCGGCAAAGACTGAGCGCGGCGAATGGCTGAGGCACAGGAAGCGCAGCAACCAAAGTTAAAAATAAACAAATCCCGCTGTAGGCGGGATTTGTTTATTGATTGCCCGATTTCATCTTTTTTGCGTCGGTTTTTTCCAGTCGGTTATTTTGCCGGCTTCTATTTCAATCGGGTCTGCAACGCGGAGATGCCGGGAAAAACCGTCGGGAAAAATCTTGAAATGGCGCGAGTCATCAAGTTCGTTCGGTATATCCCAAAGGCTTTCTATTGACACGAGCCAATCGTTGCCATAGCGAAGCAAGCTGAAAGGAACGGAATAACTCCGCATCGTTTTTATCCCGCTATCCAAAAAATATTCATTGAAATAAGACAGGGCAAGCTCGCGCACGGTTTTATAAACCGGGTCACGATAGCGCAGAACGGCGTGATTGGTTTTGCTGACTGCTCCCCAGTATCCGTTATGCCTGAAAAGAGTCACTACATGGTCATCGTCGTTTTTTGTGGTTTTCAAATCCAACAGAAGCGGACGTCCGCCGTTATACCAAAAACAGGCTGCGGCAAGCATGGCTCCCTCCATGCAGTGAGCCGTATTGTTTTTCAGTACCGTAAGCGGCGAATGATATGTTTCGCCATCCTGTTCGAAGTTTATCGGAATCTTTTCCAGGAAATCCTGAATTTTCACCGGCGAATCAAGTTTTTTGAATATCGCGAAATCTTTTCTGTATTTGTCGGGAAACGAAGGCATGCGGTAATTATATCAGTCAAAACCGTTTTTTATATAGGTTTTATCACATGCAAAGGGGCTTTATCCACAGCAGGCTCTTTGACGCAACATTGTTCGGATATATACTGCCCTTGGTGTTATTTGTCGGGCGAAAGCCCGAGTCAACAATAGACAGGAAGTGAGGTTCGATTCCTCCACTATGCCGTAACGGTGATGCCCGCTTGGGACAAGTCCGGTCTTCGAATAACATAACATTCCCGAGCAGGAAATAAGTCTTTTGGGCTTATTGAATAGCGGCAAATATTGCGCTTCTGCTCGGCAGAAGTTTTTTATTTTTACGAAGGAAGAATCATATTACTGAAATGGAAATTTTATTAGATGAATCAATTGCGGGCGCAATAGTAGAGCGTTCTGTCCAATATCAGGAAGAAGTTCCTTCGGATATTGAATTGCGGCATGAGTTCGGCGAACCAGGCGAACCCGGGCAAGAAAACGCAGAAGAAGCAGGTAGCCGCGAGAAAGCGGTACAGGCTATCATTGAACGCACAGGCGGCAAGCCTGAAGATTGGAAAATGGAATTCGAAGGCGAAGCGGGATATTTCAACGGCAAAGAATGGCTGGATTCCGGCGGATTGTCAGAAACAAAAAGAATTGAAGAACTGTTGGATGCCGAGAAGGCTGGGCAGCACCAAGAGACGCTGTCTTCATGGGAAGAAGATCCAGGGCACATAGACATTAAGGAATGGGTTGATGATAAAGGCGTTCTTCATAAAACGGCGAGCTGGCTTGAAGGAAAAGGTTCCTTCGGTGAAACGATAAGAGTAGTCGACCTCTCGTTTAATCCGGAAAAAGAGATTGCCGAAAAGGAGCCTGCAGATGCAGATACAGAACCCTTCCCCGGAGAGTATTGGCAATTTGTTGAAAATGGACAGACTGAAGATTTTTTGAATAACGAGTTTATCGGGCAGAACGAAGAAAATGGTTTCATAAATATAGACTTGAATGCGTATTTTGATGACAAATTGGAAGGAGTTGACATATCCGCCGAAAACACAGTTTCTTCTCAGGAGATAGAACCGGTTTCAGCGTTGGAAACAATTCAAGCCGCAGAAAATACAAAAGAGGCTTTTATGCCCGCAATTGTCGAGCAATTCGGGAAACCGGGCGCCGAGATATCATTGCAGGAAAAGCCGGTCGCAGAGTCTGTAATTGGCATTATGCAGGTTGAATCGGCGCCTGAAAAAATTGAGGCGGTTTTTGGCGTAGAATCGGTTGAACTTGCGAATGCGGAAACTGCGGCAAAGAGCGTTGAAAAAATTTCGGAAAAAGACGATGCCGCCGAGGCGGATACGAATGCCAACTCAGATGTTTT
>Ga0315268_10002226_pt1 | contig 22082 bp, 18 predicted proteins | sample C1_top_MG_FD_204535 | JGI IMG/M metagenome (GOLD analysis project Ga0315268, IMG submission 204535) | Sediment microbial communities from Yellowstone Lake, YNP, Wyoming, USA - C1_top | ecosystem: Environmental > Aquatic > Freshwater > Lake > Sediment | place: USA: Wyoming | collected 2017-08-01 | reverse complement strand
CAAAAATTGCCCTTCATGGCGTTATGTGAACAAATTTTGCCAAAACCGTAAATCTTTGCTTTCTACACGAAGCCAAAACGAAGAATTCCTGACTTTGGTAAAGCCATGATCGCTTAGCGCGCGCCGCTTGACTGCTTTTTCACATCACAGTAAAATGAATGCCAACGCGGGAGTCGCCAAGTGGTAAGGCATCAGCCTTCCAAGCTGATATCCGCGGGTTCGAATCCCGTCTCCCGCTCTGGTTTATGTTTCGGCGTCAAGCGCACAGTGTTACAACTGGTGCGCTTGCGTTTGAAATATAAAACGGGCCCGTGGCGCAGTGGTTAGCGCAGGCGACTCATAATCGCTTGGTCGCAGGTTCGAATCCTGCCGGGCCCACAAATTACCATTTTTTGATAGGGGAATTGTGCCAGTGATTTATTATTCATTTTTGCTCCTTAAAAATTGTTCGATCTGATCCATTCTTTGCATAATTTGATTAAATTGGATGTCTTTATTTTCACTCGGTTCCTGCGTCACCTTTCGGTTTGAAATATTTTGGACGAGTTTCTTTGTTTGAGCTTTTTGCTTACGAACATAAAGTTCAGTTGTGGTCAGATTTTCCTGCATCATATTCTCTTTTACCGCCAATAGATCATTGGAATTTTTTGCGCGTTCCCAAAGAAAACTGGCATGTCCGCGTCGAAAATCATGCGGAGAATGTAATAAGGCTTGATGTTTGGTCAACCAAGCATTTAAATCTTTCCTGAATATACTTGGGCGATTTTTGCCAACTTTTACTGCAAAAGTGTTTCATCACGAGGGGAGTGTACTTGGCAATACTATGGAAGTTAGAATGATTACAAAAATATCCCATCAATTTGTTATTCGTCTCAAAAACAATGCTGCGAAGCGTCTCTCGGACCGCGTAAAATTTATCGGGTACTGTTCGACAAAGAAGCGGAAATCCATAAAATGAGCCGCGTGATTGACGAGTCAGGAGGAGGTTATCTCTTCCCTGCCAATTTATTCTCGCCCATTTCTTTGTCGCAGACGCTTATCAAAAAAATTGATGCTAACCGCGCAACCCAACCAAATCATAAAACCACAAAGGCTGGGCATTCTCGTTCTAGCCTTTGTGGTTTCACTCGCGCTTATCCGTTGAGTCCGGTGACAAAAATCCGTTTCACGGCGTTGGCATAGACTCTGCCTGACGTGATAGCGGGCAGGGCATCGCCAATATATTGCTTTCCTTAGTTGTGCGGAAAATCGGCATCCAAAAATTTTCGCGCGGGCCCGCCTAACGGCGGGAGAATGTCTTCTAAAGAATTATGTTGTCTTATCGCAAGATGAAAAGGAAATATTTGAGAAGTGACAAAAAAGAAGACGGCATTCGTACCCAAATTTATCAAGCCATTTTGCTCAACAAAGGATTTACCTTCTCGATCAATGTTGTGGTCACCCTGAAAACTAACCTTTCAACACACAAGCAGGCGCACATCATTCTATTCAGCAAAGATTTGAAGTTATCCCATGAAAAACTCTTTGATTACTACACGCTGCGGTTCCAAATCGAATTTAATTTCCGTGACGCCAAGCAGTATTGGGGCCTGGATGATTTTATGAATGTCAAAGAAGTGACTGTTGCCAATGCTGCCAATCTATCTTTCTTCATGGTCAACTTTATTTCCATACTTTTACGGCGTTATCGAGAAAATAATCCTGAGTTCAGTGTTCTGGATTTGAAAGCCCATTATCGCGGTTGTAGATATGCTTCCGAAACAATAAAAATTACTTCCGCAAAAACCCGATGGCATTTTATTAGCCGAAATATTCGAGCAAATTGCCCGTTTGGGCATGATTCATCCTGTTTTGAACCAGTTTCTACTACATAACTGGCGATGGTATTGTATAATAATAACGTATAGTGATTGCCCCCATGAAAATTATTGATAAGATACTTGGCGCAAAGTTATTCAAAGCAAGCCTGCGGTTTAAGGTCATGATCGTTTTTGTTTTACCGATGATCCTGGTCCTGTCTGCATTTTCCTACATCCATGATGCCCGCGAACGCAAGGAAATGGAGGAGCAAACGCAAAAAAGTACGGTCCAGTTGGGTGATATGGCATTATCAGGAATGAAAAATGCCATGTTGCGAAACGACCGGGATGCGATATCCCGCATCCTGCGGAACATCGGCACAAACCCGGCCATAAAACAAATGAAGATCGTGAATTCGGGCTTCCTTGTCACGGTCAGCACAGACCCGGCAGAGCTCGGCTTGACCCTGCAAACAAGCAATACGGGTTGCATCGAATGTCATGGTTTATCGCCCGCAAATCGTCCGCGCGTAATTGACATGAAAATCGGCCAGGACATCATGCGGGTGGTAACGCCAATCAGCAATGAGAAGGAATGTCAAACCTGCCACCCTGCAACAAGCAACACACATCTTGGGGTACTTATCATAGACGCGCCCCTTTCCGATATTGAGGCAGCAATCGCGGAGGAGTGGCGCTACAACTTGAGCATGTCCATTCTCTCCACTCTTGTAATCGGGACTCTTGCGTACCTGCTAATTCAATGGTTAATAGTCAAACGCGTGGGCGTCCTTTATACCTATCTCAACATGTTCGCGGCTGGCGATTTCTCCGTCCGCATTCCCAAGCTGTGGCGCACCGAGGATGAAATCACACGACTGGCAGACCACTTCAACAATATTGCGGATTCGCTTGAACGTCACGAAAAGGAACAGCGTGAAATTGTCATCGTCCGCCAGGAAGTAATCGCTGAAGAACGTGAAAAGATCGCCCATGAACTGCATGACGGGGTCGCGCAACTGCTGGCTTACCTGACTACCAAGATTGCCGCCGTGCAGTTATTGATCCATCAACACCGCGTAGAAACGGCTGACGATCATCTATCGCAAATGGATGAGGCTGTCCGAAATCAAGCGACGGATGTTCGGTCAATGATTGCCGGGTTGAGGATACTCGAGCAGGCTGGCACAGACCTGACAAAGAGTCTGGAAAATTATGTAACCACATGCAATCGCCTCAGCGATTTGAAAATCAGCCTAGAGACAGGACCCGGCATAAATGGCTTGCATATTGAACCTGAAACGGAAATCCATCTACTGCGCATCGTGCAGGAATCAGTCAGCAACGCCCGCAAACATTCCGCGGCGACCGAGGTAAAAATAAGGGTTCTGCGGGATGGAAATGTCTTATCCATGGAGATTGAAGACAACGGGATAGGATTTGACCCCTGGCAACTTACAGTATCGCACTCCCCTCACTTCGGACTGCGTACAATGGGAGAGCGGGCGGAAAAAATCGGCGCCACCTTCAAAGTAGAGTCTGTTCCCCAAAAAGGCACACGGGTATTTGTGCGCCTGCCATTACAGGAGAACTGAAATATGCGGATTTTAGTCGCTGACGATCATTCCCTTTTCCGGGACGGCGTTATCAGTTTGCTCGAAGCGGGAGGACATGAAGTCATTGGGCAGGCGAACAACGGCGCCGATGCTGTCAAACAGGCGCTTGAACTTCTACCGGATCTGGTGTTGATGGACATTCACATGCCTGTGGTGAATGGACTGGATGCGCTGGAGCAGATCAAATCCGCACACTCCTCTATCCGCGTTGTGATGCTGACCGTTTCAGAGGAAGATAACGACCTGAAGAAAGCAATCCGCGCGGGCGCAGACGGGTACATCCTCAAACACATCAACGCAAATGAATTCTTTCCCCTGCTCGACGGTCTACAGGATGGACACGCCGCGATCTCTCCAGCCATTGCCACGCGCCTGTTCAAGAACATCAACCAGCCCGGCGAGAAACAAAAGAAGAACATCCTCAGCGCAAGGGAGTTGGAAATTTTGAAACTGGTCGCGGCGGGAAAAACCAACCATGACATTGCCGAACTATTATCGGTAAGCGAGAACACCATCAAGTTCCATCTCAAGAACATCATGCAAAAAATGTCCGTCTCCAACCGAACGGAGGCGGTCACATACGCCATGCAGGAAGGCATTTTGTAACACGTTGAATGTAATCCTCCCTCCTACCCATCAGGGTAGGAGGTTTTCATTTAAAAACTACCCATTCCCAGATTACCTAAAGGAAGATTATTAAGTATATTTGTGCAAATTCTCATAATCCGTTAACGTTCACCTCAGGTATCTGCCATGAAAAAAATCGCGATTTTTATCGGAAAATCCCTCCTGACACAAGGAGCGCTTTCCTACATAAAGAGTCACCCGGAAAACGGTGTGGAAATTTGTTCGGTGGATATATCCAACCCGCAGGCGGCGCTTGAACAATTAAAGTCTTTCACGCCGGATATCATCATGGTCGAATCGCAATATCTTTCCGACCCCCTGTTTACCCCATCCGCGATCCTGGAATTATTTCCCCACCTGGTCATGCTGGAATTGCATGTGGACTCTCCCAGCGTACGGATCATCCGCAGTGAACAACGTAAACCCGCCAGTTTCGAAGAATTAATCTCCACATTGGGAATCATCAATTCCACAATTACTCCAGTACCACAGGTTTAACATGCCCAATAACACACCGCGCTTTCTAATCATCCTTCTTTTCATAGTGATGGGGATGGTCTTTTTGATGCAGGCGAATGCCACAATCGCCCATGCAGATGGATCCGTCTTTCTCGCGATAGATACGCCATCCCCCACTACTACCGAAACAGCAGTCACTGCCACCCCGCAGGTATCGCCCGTTCCGACCCTTGCGGATTCGCCGCACGCCGCAGAGAATAATTGTATGATGTGCCATTCTAATCCGGATTTTTACGGCACATTCGAGAATCAAGAATCGGTTTCGTTATATGTAAACCAGACCGAATTGAACATGTCCATTCATGCCGATGCCGGGCTTAACTGTGAAGCCTGCCACACCAACATCAGCGCGTACCCCCATACCGAAAAACAACAATTGGATTGTACAACATGCCACCCTGAAAGCGGCGGCAGCATAGATACCAAGTTTGTCTCTCTGGTGGTCGAATTACCCTATGTAGATAAACGCGCCATGATTCTGGACATCAACGACAAATGCCGCACCTGTCACGAAGAGGAATACAAAAGCACAGATGGCAGCGCTCACGAAAAAGTATTCCAAAGCGGGAATACTGCCGCCCCCATGTGCGTGGATTGTCACGGCGGGCACAACACCATTAAACCGGGAACGCCCCGTACTGTGATCGTTGACATCTGCGGCAAGTGCCACGAGTCTGTTTACACATCCTATGAGGTCAGTGTGCACGGCGATACATTGATCCGCGACCCTGCCAACCTGGATGTACCGACCTGCATCGAATGTCACGGCGTACATAGCGTGCGCGGACCACGGCAGGTCACATTCCGCGGCGATAGCATCGTCACCTGCGGCGGATGTCACGGCAACAAACAATTGATGGAGAAGTACGACATCTCCACAGATGTCTTCAATACCTATCTTGGTGACTATCATGGACGCACAGTCAATCTTTTCCAGGAGGCGGGAAAAACATCCAGCAATAAAGCCACCTGCTACGACTGTCACGGCATTCACAATATCCGCCGTCCCAATGATTCGCTCTCGTCGGTGTATCCCGCTAATTTGCAACATACCTGCCAACAATGCCACACAGATGCCTCGATCCGTTTCCCGCAGGCATGGTTAAGCCACACCGAAATCAGTTGGGAAAAAACTCCCACCCTATTCCTGATAAAAGCCGCCTACGTCTTTTTGCTGATCCCTGGCACGATCGGCGCGTTCATTATCTATATTGCGCTGGATGCCCGCCGCCGCTGGTTGGACAAGCGTTCCATTGTATTAAAGGCAATTGAAGAGGACTCCGATGAATACGAATTTGAAAAATAACCCAAAGAACAAATACGCAGACGATGAGATGGAAACTGTGATTGCGCGCGAACGCGCACGCGCTAAAGCGCGCCGGATCCTGAAAGCCAAGGAACTCGCATCCCGCCTGCTTCCACAAATAGATGGCTCCAACCTGATCATTCGCTTTAACGCCAAGGAACGCATCCATCATTTCGTGTTGATCTTTTCATTCACCACGCTCGGCTTCACCGGCCTGATGCAGACCTGCAGTTCGTGGTTCCCCGTTGCATGGGTAATCAATGTGATACTGGGCGGAGTGGATACCTTGCGGGTGATTCATCATCTTGCCGCCATCGTTTTCGCCATCCAGACGATCCTACACGGCTTCGACATCCTTGCTCACTGGTTTGTCAAAAAGGATCCGGGGAGCATGATGCCTGTCTGGAGCGACTTGACCGGTTTAATCGGCATGGTGAAATACAACCTCGGGTTTGCCAAAAGCCGCCCCGAATTCGACAGGTTTTCCATAGAGGAAAAATTGGAATACTGGGCGCTCTGGTGGGGAGCGATCGTCATGGGGTTGACCGGCATCCTGCAATGGTTTCCATCACTGGCGACACAGATTCTGCCCGGCATAATCATTCCCGCCGCGAGACTTATCCACATGCTCGAAGCGATCCTAGCTGTGCTTGCCATTGCAATCTGGCATTCCTACCATACTATGGTCAAGGAACGCAACTACAGTATTTTTAATGGCATGATGCCGGAACACGAAATGAAGGAAGCGCATCCTTTGGAATATCGCAGAATTATTGCGGCACGCGACTTCCTCACCAACACAAAAAACCAGCCCACTCAAGTTGAAGAAATCGAAGCGGAAAAAGTTGAAGAGACCGAAGAGATTGAAGTAATTCGAAGACCGCACCCAGAGATGATAAAAGATGAACTGGCTGAAGCCTAAAAAACTCACCGGGGAATCCCCGGAACCTACGGAAACTCCTTCGAAAGAAAAGAGTCTGTTATTGCGTTGGATGCGCTGGCCCCACATCAACGTTGATCTTGCCAACCCCCTGCAGAGATTGAAGTTTATTTTTTTTCTGCTGGGAGTAGTCTTTGTTTTGGTGGGAATGCTCGTTGGAGGGATGGCTGGCTATGAATATACCGAGAGCGCGGAATTTTGTGGGACGACCTGCCATTCGATGGACCCGCAATGGACGCGCTATCAGGCTTCGCCTCACACGAACGTATTGTGCGCGGAATGTCATATCGGACCCGGCGCAAGTTTCTTTGTCAAATCGAAAATTGACGGCTTGCGTCAGGTATACGCCGAGACTTTCGGCACCTATCACCGCCCCATCAAAAGCCCCATCCACAATCTGCGCCCGGCGCGCGATACCTGCGAAGGCTGCCATTCTCCTACAACCTTCAAGGACAATATCGTCAAGACCAACCTGCACTTCGACAATGACAGGAACAACACCCCTATCATGAACACGCTGGTTTTGAAGATGGGCGGATGGCGTGAGACCACTGGCGACAGTAAGGGAATCCACTGGCACATTACAAGCAAAGTCTATTACCTTGCGGCGGACGAACAACGTCAGGTGATGTTGTGGGTCGGCGTGGAACAACCCGATGGCAGTCTCAAGGAATTTTACTCGCGCGACATGATCGGCATGGCGCAAACGAATTTTGTGGAAAAAGCTCGAGAAAACGGCGAAATCCGCCAGATGGATTGCATTGACTGCCACAACCGCACCGCGCACGATATTCCTTCTCCACAGAAAATGGTGGACCAGGCAATCGAAGACGGGTTGATCTCGCGCGACCTGCCGTATATCCGCTCCAAAGCGGTTGATCTCCTCAGCGTCACCTACGCCGACAAAGATGAAGCCATGTCTGCCATCGACGCGCTGTCAGACAATTACCAGGCAAACGGAATCGGAAAACAACTTGCTTCGCTTTCTCTCGATAACAAGAAGTTGCAATCTGCCATTGATGAGATCAAACGCATTTACACCATTACCAATTTCCCAGACATGAACCTGAACTGGCAGGCAAATCCGAACAATGACCGGCACACCCCATCCCTGGGATGTTTCCGGTGTCATGACGGGAACCACATCAACCCGAAAGGTGACGACGAGACTGGGAACAAGGAACTCATCAGCGTAAAGTGCAACCTGTGTCATACCGTACCAATCGTCGGACGCGGCGATGAACAGATTGTGGAAGCGCCGGTGATCGTAGGCGCCATGCCGGAATCCCATTCCGATTTCCGCTGGACAATCGAACACCGCAATATCACAGAGGAGCAGACGAAGGAAGAATGCCTGAACTGCCATGGACAGGGGTTTTGCAATAACAGCGCCTGCCATAACCTCTCCCACCCGGAAGATATGGCATTCTCCCATGCCAAGGAAGTCCGCAAACTGGGCGGGCAGGTCTGTTACACCTGCCATCAAAACGTGACCTGCACGCGCTGTCACCCGGCAGGCATCATCAACATCCCATAATTATTTAGAGGCATATAGTAATGAAATTTATAAAAAATATTCTGTCCGATAATAATCAACTCCAGCGCATTGTTGTGCTTGCGATGGTCGCACTGATCCTGTTGATTGCTTCCTTTGGTTTTTACTACTATCAGGATCGCTACGTCCGTTCTGACGATATATCGCCTATCAACAAATCCATCAGCGATTTGGAACAGGCGGTCCGCGACGATCCGGAAAATCTCGACCTGCGCATCGCCCTCGCGGAAAGTTACCTGATGGATGAAAATTACGATCTGGCGGTTGCCCAGTCGTTACAGGTGTTACAAAAAGACTCCACCAAGGACCGCGCATACATGGTACTGGGCGTTTCGTATGCATCGCAGAAAAATTGCACAGAAGCGACCGCGCCGCTCCAAAAATTTGTCGAGATCCATCAGGCATCCCCCATGGCAAGTTCCGATAACGCCCTGGAGACCGGACTCTATTACCTCGGCGACTGCCAATTGCAATTGGACCAGCCGCAAGAGGCAATTGCCAACCTTGAAGCGGCGCTGCAAATCAACCGCACCGACGCCGATGCAATGTACAAACTGGGCGAAGCATACAGGCTGACGAACCAGCACGATCAAGCCATCCAATCCTACGAACGCGCCGTCCTATTCGTCCCCAACTTTACCGAAGCCTATCAAGGCATGCTGGATAGTTACAACACACAGGGTAAAAACGATTATGCGGCATACGCGCGCGGCATGGTGGCATATTCCGTCAAGGATTACGAAACAGCCGTGACGGAACTCGAACAACTCAAGATTGTCATGCCCGATTTCGTCCCGCTCTATCTGGGGCTGGGACTCTCTTATGAAGGACTCGGTAACCTGACTGCCGCGCGTGAAATCCTCCAAAAAGCGCTTGAACTCGACCCCGAAAATTTTGCCGCGCAACAAGCGCTTGGACGCGTCAAAGCGGCGATTGGACAATAAGGTTTACATGACTCATACAACTGTTTCAGAACAAGATATCGAGAACGTAGAGGAAGAGGAAAAGAAACGCAGGAAACTCCTCCTCCTATTGTTGTTGTTTTTATTATTGCTGTGCTGTGTCGGCTTCTTCGTCCTGCGCTATTTGATATCGCCGCGCCCTCTGCCGGAGATGGTCCCCGTAGCCAATGCGATCAATTACCCGCCGCACTACCTGTTCTCCATCTACGGCTTGGATAAACCGGTGGGCGTGACCGCCTCGCCCGACGGGGAACGCATCTACGGTTCGGAGACCAGCGGGGAGAGACTGGTCAAAATCTTCAGCCGCGACGGTGCGGTATTGGGCAGTTTTGCGCCTCCCGATACGAACGCGGCGGAACGCTCACCCGTGTACCTTGCAATGGATTCAAACAGGCGCGTATTCGTAAGCGACCGCTTGCAGGATGCCGTTTTTATTTACGACTCTGAAGGCAATTACCTTGACAGCATCCTGTCGCCGGATACAACCCTCAGCAAGTATTTAACCCAGCACCTGGGCGGCTCGATGCCCGAAGGCACCACGTACTATTACAACATATTTTCAGGCTTGGTGCGCCTGACCCAGCCCGGCATCCCGGAACAGGAACTACCTGCGCCCGACCTGTCAAAATGGGATCCGCTGGGTGTGCGGTTCAACCGGAGAGGCGACCTGCTGGTGACCATAGCAACCGATCATACCGTGCGCGTCTTCCCTACAGAAAGCATGACCGCGTCGTCCTTTGCAGATTTCAATCCGCCGACGATCACCTTTGGCGGATATGGACAAGAGGCTGGTCAAATGCTGTATCCCAACACCGCTGTTGTGGATAGCCGCGGGCGTATCTATGTAACCGACGGCAACAACGGGCGCGTTTCAGTCTGGGATTTAAGCGGAAACTATCTCTTCGATTTTGCCAAAGGCTCCGCCGAAGGTTCCTTGAGCTTGCCGCGCGGCGGTTTCATTGACGAGCGCGACCGACTATTTGTTGTGGATGCAGTCGGGCAGGATGTAAAAGTCTATGACGTTGCCGGAGACACCCCCGTATTCCTCTATACGTTTGGCGATTTCGGCATCGAGGATGGACTGTTCAATTATCCCGCCGATATTTTTGTAGATGGGACAGGACGCCTATACATCGCAGACCGTGAGAATAATCGTATTCAGGTCTGGTCTTATTAACATATCGTATACGCAAACCCTAAAGGTCTGTCTGACTTTTTTGAGACCCGATCAATAAAAAAGACCTTTAGGGTTTCTTATGAAGATTATCAAGCAAATGCTTGTTTTCGAGGTCCCCCATTTCAAAGGTTTTTCGAAACCTGATCAATCCTATTTTTCAAGGAGAATGTATATATGAAGAAATATCTATTTGCACTGGCTCTGGTTGTGATTTTGCTGGTTGCTACGGCAAGTCTCGCCTCTGCCAACGGCGGTCCGCATGGCGGTTATACCGCCACAACCGACGCTTGCGCCGGTTGTCACCGCGCCCACACTGCTGTCGGTCCCGGACTGTTGGTCGAGACCAGCACCCAAGCCCTGTGCCTTTCCTGCCACGGCGCTGCCGGCAGTGGCGCCGACACCAATGTGGTAGATGGCGTATACGTTCAGGGACGCAACGCTGTTGACACCACCGGCGACCCGAACACAGCCAACAACGGCAACTTGCTGGGTGGCGGGTTCACGAACTACAAACTTGCCGCCACAACCTCCACACATCTCAGCGACGGCACAGCTTTGCTCGCCTGGGGTAATGGCGTTGACCGCGGCGCTACCGCCACGCTCGGCGCCGGCAATGGGTTGGATTGCGCTTCCTGCCATGACCCGCACGGCTCCACCAACTACCGCATCCTCCGCACAACCGTCAACGCGTTGCCCGTTGTGGTTGCCCAGGTGGATGAAGACACAGCCAAACCCTGTGTAGGCCCTGGTTGTCTCAAGGACTATGACACTGAGCAGTGGGGCGCGGGACAGAGCCAACTCTGTGCGGCATGCCATAGTTCATACCACAGGGTAAATGCGGGACAGGGTAGCACTCTTGACGGCACCACCTACACCCACCGCGTGGATATGCAATGGGACGCGGCTTTTGCTGGCGCCGCTAACCCAGAGAGTGCTGGCATGGGTGGATATACTTTGCCGCTCGCTTTGACCAATAACCCTGCCGCTGGCGATGGCGTTGTTGTCTGCCAGACCTGCCACCTGCCGCATGGCACATCCTCCGCCATGACCGGTTTTGCCGCTGGCACATACGATCCTGCTGGCGCAACAGGCCCAATCCCAAGTGGTGATAGCGCCCTCCTGCGCATTGACAACCGCGGCGTCTGCGAAGTCTGCCACCAGAAATAACCGTTATCCAATAACGAAGGGACAGGCGGGCACCCATGCCTGCCTGTCCGATCGCGAAAAACATGGAGTTGTCGTGAGGTTCACTAAGCGCACACTGAACCAGCCAGCATCCACCCGCTCGGGGGACCCGGGCAAATAGTTGTAAGGCAGCCTCACGACAGCTCAAGTCTTATCAATACGAATGAATAATCAACGTCGAAAACTCATAACATCCAGAAGAGTTACCATCCTGATGAATAGCTGGATGGTATTTCTGGTTTTAGCATTGGCACTTTCGACATTCCCCGTTCTTGCCGATACCGCAGACACCCCCACACCGGGTGGAAATTCCCCAACACCCACGCCATCATCCACCCCAACGCAATTATCCCAATTGAATTCTTCATTAAATACGAATCCCGGCGCGAGTGAAATCGCATCCACCCGCCCCCTAGCTTTGCTCGCCGGAAAATTCATCTTCCACGGGCTGGTGGATGCATCCTCCTGCCCGGACGGCGGCATCTTCAAAAACCAAGCCGCCACCACCTGCGGTTTGGAGGTCGCACACAATGCAGTAATCCTCTGGCAAAACCAGTTCGATGCTGAGATTCTCAGAGCATCAAACGAAGTCGGTGTACATCCCGGCATTCTCAAAAACATCATAATGAAAGAAAGCCAGTTCTGGCCCGAAAGCCATCCCACCATTTACGGATATTCCGAGGTGGGTCTTGGTCATGTGACCGAGATGGGCGCAGATACCATCCTGCGCTGGGACGCCGATTATGCAAAACGCCATTGCATGACAGTGTTCACAGAAGATACCTGCCGCGAGCCGTATTCCCTTTTGCCGACCCAACAGCAAGCCATCCTGCGCGGCGCGCTCGTGACCGCCCTGAATGCAGATTGTGGTAACTGTTCCGGCGGAATTGATCTGAATCGGGCGCGCACAAGTATTCCGATCATCGCCGAGGCATTGAAAGCAAACCGCCTGCATGCCGATAAAGTATTGAAGAATTTCTCCAAAAAGGAATCCGATTCACCGGTCTGGCGTTTTGCCCTGATCGGGTACAACGCGGGACCGGGCTGTCTGACATCCGCAATTTCCCGAGCGTATATAAAGGAATTGTCTCTGAATTGGAAGAACGTCTCCGCGCAATTAGACCCTGGTTGCAGTGGCGCGGTGGAATACGTCAACACGGTTATGGATACATACCCCGCTGACCCAGTCGAACTGGCGCTGGCTATATCAGATACGAGCAAAGCCTCGCAATTGGTCTTTGCCTCATTTCCCCAACTCGCGCCCATGCCCACCAGCGCTATCCCCTCGCCTCTTGTCCCAGTCACTGCAACCCCATCGCCTACTTCGCCAGCCACCGAGTCCACAATTATGGTGAGTGAGACTCCTACCGCAGTAACCGCTTCTACCGAAGCAACGCCATCTGATTCTGTAATCGAGACGCCTACTGCAGTAACCGCTTCTGCTGAAGCGATGCCATCTGATTCTGTAATCGAAACGCCCACCGCAGTAAGCGCTTCTGCCGAAATGACGCCATCTGATTCTGTGATTGAGACTCCTACCGCAGTAAGCATTCCTGCCGAAGTGACGCCATCTGATTCTGTGATTGAGACTCCTACCGCGGTAAGCGCTCCTGTCGAAGCGACGCCATCTGATTCTGTGATTGAGACTCCTACCACAATCAACGCTCCTATCGAGGCAACACCTTCCGATTCCATTACCGAGACGCCCACCGCAATCAGCGTTTCGACTGAGGCAACACCTTTTGATTCTGTAATCGAGACGCCGTCCGCGCCAACCTTCCCAGCAACGCCCATGCCGACGACGGTTGAGCCGTCCCCCACTGCCACGCCCATCGCCCAGCCAACTGCATTCGCGCCTCCCTCTGTGGATACAACGACGGGTGAGATCGTGGTGAAATTTGGCGGGTTGGTACCGGAATTTTTGGCGGAATCAACCATCGGGTCGGCGGGAGGCGAAATTGAATCGCAGGTGGGCGCGCTGGGGCTGACCATCGTCTCGGCTCCGCAAGATCAACTTCCACAGGTACTCGCTTCCCTTCAAGACAGTATGCTAGTGGAATATGCCGAACCGAATTATGCGGTGCAGGCATTGTACACGCCGAACGATCCCAACTTTATCAACCAGACCTATCTTGCCGATATGCAGATCCCCGAAGCATGGGATGCGACCAAAGGCGAGGGGATGATCGTGGCGGTGATAGATACGGGTGTGGATGTCCTGCACCCCGACCTTGCTTCCAATATCTGGATCACACCCGGCGAAAACGGCTTGGACGCGAGCGGCAACGACAAGCGCACCAACCTGATTGACGACGACGGCGACGGTTATGTGGATAACTGGATGGGCTGGAACTTCGTCAATAATAATAACGATGCGCGTGACGGCAACGGTCACGGCACGCACTCTGCGGGCATCATCGCCGCACAAATGGACAACGCGCAGGGAATAACCGGCATCGCCCCGAATGCGCGCATCATGGCGATCAAGGCGCTGGATGACAACGGCTTCGGCACATATTCGCAGGTTGCCGAGGCGATCATCTACGCGGTAGACCACGGCGCGAAGGTCATCAACCTGGGCTTCGGCGGGACTGCGAACAGCGAGATATTGCTTGCCGCTACGGATTACGCCTACCAGCATAATGTGATCGTCGTCGCGGCGGGCGGTAACACCGGCGTACAGACAATCCTTTATCCCGCGGCGAACCCGAATGTGATCGGCGTCTCTGCGTTGGATGAGAACCTGAACGCGGCAGCTTTCTCCAGTTATGCCACAGCGATTCAAATCAGCGCGCCGGGCGTTGGAATTTATTCCACAACGCCTGGCGGTAATTACACTTCCATGAGCGGCTCGTCCATGTCTGCCGCGCAGATTTCTGGTGTGGCAGCTTTGCTTGCCACCCAATCCAAATTCGACACGGTGGATAAGGTGCGTGAGGCGCTCTTCAACTCCGCGCTCGACCTCGGCGACCCGGGCATGGATATTCATTACGGCTATGGATTGGTTCACGCTTTCGATGGGTTGAATTACATCCCCGGCAGCGCCGCCACACCAACCGCATCCCCAACACCCGATGGTTCCGCCACGCCGGATGGTTCTGTCACACCGACCGAAACGTCGGTGGATACCGGTGGCGTCAACATCCTGGCAGATGCGCCGGGGGCGACAATTGGCTCATACGGAGTAACTTGTACAAGTCCTTTGCCAGTCTATACCAATATTGCGGATACAAACCCGGTTAACGCGATTGAGGCGGCGGGCGCAACTGCCGGTCAATTTACATTCCCCGCTGGCGCCACTTCGCCCACGATTCCCTTTGAGTTTTGGTATATGGGAACACGCTATACTCAGTTCCGTGTCAGTACCGAGGGCTGGATATCACTGGGAGCGACTGCGCCAGCAAGTAGTTATCCCGCCAATAGCCTCAATACCACAGGCTCGGCAACAATTCGTCCATTCATTGCTCCGTTATGGGATGACATGGTTGGCACTGGCGGCATGGCTCATTATCTTACGACTGGCGCCGCCCCAAACCGCGTCTTTACATTCGAGTGGCAAAATTGGCGTTGGGGCGGCGCAGCTGCCGCCAACATCAGCTTCAAGGTGATGTTGTATGAATCCACAGGTATCATCAAGTTTGCTTATGATAATTTTGGAACAGCCAACGCAGGAACAACTTCCATCGGTCTATCCGGCTCCCCGACCGGGGTATACCTTTCTGCCCAAGCGAACGGCGCCTGCCCTGCTTTTGCAGCAAACCCGACAGCCGAGGGTTCGATTACCGCAAAACCGCCTGATAATACGGAGTGGGTACTTACTCCCCCCCAAGCCGCCGTCAACGCTCCAACTGGATTAAACCTGACCAGCGTCACGACGACTGGCACTACAGCCACCATCAACTGGACAGATACTTCAAATAACGAGGATGGTTTTGTCATCTATCGCTCGACAGATGGAACAACCTGGACTTACGTAAACCACGTTGCATCCAATATTCAAACCTATCCTGTCACCGGATTGACCGCCAATACAAATTATTACTGGCGCGTTTATGCCGCTACAGAGGGTATAGCAAGCCCCGCCGCGACTCTTGCCGCGCCTGCAAGCCTGACATTTACAAGTGTCGGTTTGAATTCCATGACCCTCAACTGGGGCGCGGTGACTGGCGCAAGTGATTATTTAATCTATAAGTCCACAGACGGTGTCACTTATACACTTGAGCCCACACAACCAGTAGGCACATCCTATACCGCTATTGGCTTGACCGGCAACACAACCTATTACTGGCACGTCCATGCAAGGGCGGTGGGCAGTATTGGTCAATGGGTGGCGGGTAATCAAGCCACTCCGTTTGCCAGCGCACTGCCTCCTGTCGTGGCGATCACATATCCCGCCACTGGCGCAAGTTTTATGCAGGGCACGACTATCACCTTCATCGGCACTGCCACCATCCCCACCAACGGCGATATTAGTTCCGGCCTTGTGTGGACATCGAACATGAATGGAAACATTGGATCAGGATCAAGTTTTGGCAAGAACGACCTGACTATCGGCACGCATACCATCACCGCCACCGTGACGGATGTATACGGGCAGACTGCTTTAGCATCCATTGACATTACCATCACCGATCCCATGGCAGACCCGCACGGCGCATACATGTCTGCGACTGACAAGTGCGCCGTCTGTCACCGCACGCATACTGCCGGAAGTGAACGTTTGATTGATTATTGCCAATCCCCGTTGACATCGAATAACTTCTGCCTGAACTGTCACAGCACGTCGAGTCCATGCGGAACCCCCATCGGGCCTGTGAGCGAGAAGATCGTCTCAACCCATTCAAATAAAGATTGGCCCGGCGGAGTTTCCTCCGCGGTGGAAGCCTTCCCGCCCGCATCCCCGGCAGTAACCTTTGAATTATTGTGCATCCAATGTCACAACCCGCATGGAAGCACAAACTGGTCTTCCGTCCGCACAGATATTCGTGTCCAGCAGAGTCCCCTGACCACCACTGGTCCGGTCGTATTCACGGCGCGTGCCGGTGCGAACTCCTTCGATGACGGCACTGGCGCCGGGATATGCGTGACTTGCCACACCAATGGCGCGAACACCGGCTCCCCAATAACAAACCACGCGGGCGGCTTGCATCTGGCTGGTGCAGACTATCGCGGGATGGATTGTATCAACTGTCACCCGCACTCACTCGACACCTCCGCCCAAACCCGCGATGGCTTCATGACCGGTTGCCGCGCCTGCCATTCCAAGGCGCAGGATAATCTTGATGGTAAACCGGTGGGCGGACGCCGTCAGATTGTCGGCGCAACTGGCGGCGACTTTACGCGTTCCTCGCACCACGTCAATGGCGCGGATACCATCACCGATGCCGACTGCCAGATCTGCCATGATATGAGCGCACACAAAGCCGGTACTGTCATCTTGCGTGACGCGGATACAAACGCTCCGTATACGCTTAATTACACCACCTTGCGCACCACGCCCACGCAGGTAGATTCAGATAACTACGAAACCTTCTGTAAATCCTGCCACGATAGCAACGGGCGCAACGGAGACACAACCCCATTCAGCGATAATAAACTCGTTCCCGCGGTCTCCGGTTTGTGGGGAACTGCGCGGCACAACGGAACTTTTACCACTTTCCTCGGCTCCTGCGCTGACTGTCACAACAGTGGACATGGCTCGAATAAACTCAAACTCCTCGCCCCGTGGAACTTTACCGCCGCCGCCGCGCCAGACGCCATGCAACAGGAAGAAAAGTTCTGCTTTACCTGCCATACCACCACGCCCGGAAGACCCGTGGCGGCGGCTTTCAGCACCTGGACAAATACTGCCACGAGCATATTTGAACACGATGTCAGCGTAGATCGCGGGCTCGACCACGGCAAGGAAGTTTTTGGCACTTCCTTTGCAAATCGCCATGTCGAATGCGGCGACTGTCATGAGCCGCATGAGGATGCATACCCAAACACCGCCACCGCACCAAGTATCAAGTTGCCGCAACGCGGCGCAACCGGCGTTCAACCTACCTGGCCCGCAGGCATTGGGCAGCCTACCAGCTATAACTTCCTCACCCAAGCCACGAATGAATATCAGGTCTGCTTCAAATGCCATTCCAGTTACACAACATTGCCCAGTTATTCACCGACCGGGCTTAGGAAATTGGCGGCTGGCGCCCAACAATCGGAATCCCGCGATCTGGCAATGGAATTCAACCCCAGCGCTGCCAGTTTCCATCCGTTGACGGCGGTAGGGAAAAATGCCGCCATCAATACATGGGTTGCTGCTTCATCTTGTGGCGGGGTCTCGCCTTGCACCGTCAACAGCCGCGTCTTCTGCACCGACTGTCATGCCAATGCAAACGGAACCGCCGCCGGAAATAACGGACCACATGGGTCGCCGCGCCTGCATATTCTGAAAGGCACGGTGGATTACATCACGAACGACGGCGGCGGAACCATCACGCATAACGCGGGCGAGGTGTGCTTCCTGTGTCATTCGTATGGGACTTATGCGTCTGGAACAGGCGTTGTTGGAACCTCAAGATTCACCCGGCATAGGACCAATAACCACAACCTCTACCCCTGCTACGATTGCCATGACAGTCATGGAGCTAACACCAACCAGGGATTAGTTAATTTCGACGCCAGTCATATTACCTTCCCCAACGCGACCTATTCCAACAGCCAAACCGCCTGGCAACGCAATGCAACTGGCGGAACCTGCTATGTGCTTTGTCATGGTATGGATCATAGCGGCGGGGAAACATACCCGTAAAAATGTTTATGGAAGTATCCTATAAGGATTGAAAATGGTGCACTATGAATATCAAAGTTAGCTATATTTTCGCTGTTGCTACCGTTCTAATTACGCTTGGTTTGTTAACTTCACCCGCTCGTGCCAACGGCGGTCCGCATGGCGGATATACCGCCACAACAGATGCCTGTGCGGGATGTCACCGCACGCATTCATCAGGCGCGGCAAGTTTGTTGATCTCGCCCGTTCCGGCATTATGCTTCACCTGTCACGGCTCAGCCGCAACGGGTGCGGATACGAACATCACAGACGGAGTCTATGAAGGCGCGGGCGGGGGAAATTTGCTCGGTGGCGGCTTTACGTTTTATAACGGCGATCCTATCACCTCCACTCACAGCACAGATGGCTCTTCTCATAACGCATGGGGCAGTGCGTGGGGTACTGCGTGGGATCCCATCACGTGGGATTGCGCGTACTGCCATAATTCTGCATCTGGTCTGGAATGGCCCGGCATACCCACCTGGGGTATCAGCCCTGGAGCAATCGCTGGTTATGAGGGGCAAAATGTGACCATGCCGCTTACCTGCACATCCTGTCATGAAGTACACGGCGGGCGAAATTATCGTATGCTGCAACAACGCATGCATCCTGACACCATGCAACAGGAAGACCCACCGGGATACGTACTTGTGACCTCCAATGAAACCGGGGGCGCCAACCCCAACCAGCCTGGCTACGTGGCGGATTACACCAATCCCAATTACCAACTCGGCTTGGGCGATTGGTGTACGGGTTGTCACTTTACCTACCAACAGACCGCGTCTGGCATTAAAAACTTTAATGCCGAGGACGGCTTGGGCGCAGTTAAACGCTACCGCCATAAAATGAACACATCCATTACAGGAGGCACATACAATCTCACCACCGCTTTGCCGTTGGAAGATCCAAGCGGTAATGGCCCCAGCGCGGATGACCAGATGTTCTGCCTCACCTGTCACTTTGCACACGGCACAAATACGGTGATGGCTGGCCATGCTTCCAATGTCGCTCCAACGAATGATAGCGCCCTGCTCAGGCTGAACAACCGCGGCGTCTGCGAAGACTGCCACAAGAAATAAACATTCACGAAGACAGAGCAGACATTCCTGCCTAAAAAATAATACAACGAGGACAATGTGAGAATACAAAACATCACAAAATGGGGACTGACCATAGGGCTGGCGTTCTGCCTGCTGGCGATCTTTGCTGGTTCCGCGCATGCCAATGGTGGACCACATGGCGGGTACACCGCCACCACCGATGCCTGTGCAGGATGTCACCGCACACACACATCAGCCGCAGCGAATTTGTTGGCTGACGCCGTTCCGGCTTTATGTCTCAGTTGTCACGGCGCGAGCGCAACTGGTGCAGATACAAATGTCTCAAGCGGAATCTACGAAGGCGCCGGGGGAGGGTTCCTTCTGGGGGGCGGTTTCGACACCTATAAAGGCGCGCCAGTCACATCCACTCACAGCACAGACGGCACTTGGCAACGCATGTGGGGTTCCGGCGGCGCAAGCGGCGAATGTGATTACTGCCATGCCGCGGCAAACATCCCCATTGATCCAAGCATTCCAAAGACTGTTGAATTTCAGCATGATGTGGATATTTGGGGATCGCCAAATAATATGAACACCAGGGTGCAACTCACCTGCACCAATTGCCATGACGCGCACGGCAATGTCAACTACCGCATCCTGCGCCTCGCACAATACTGTACCGATGCGCCGCCCGATGGTCTCGGTCCTTGGGATTCGCACTCCAGCATGTTCGGCGTCAACGTTCCCTGCGCAGTAAGAGTGGCATCCAATGAGGCAACAACCGATTACACGACCGCGCAATATAAAAGCGGCATTTCCGACTGGTGTTCCTCCTGTCACTCCAATTACCGCAATAAGCTAGACATCAAATATCCCATGTGGGGACCGCCATTCCCTGCGACATTCGATGCGCTGGATGGACAGGGCAACGTAACCCGATACCGGCACGGCATCGACGCGGAGGCGGTTTTGGGAGCAACCAAAGCCTCCATCACCACCCTGCCGGTCAACGACCTCACCAACAATGGGACCACCGCCGACGATCAGGTCAACTGTCTCACCTGCCATTACGCGCACGGTTCCACCGTCAACATGGCTGGTTTCGCGGCGAACGTCGCGCCGACCAATGACAGCGCATTGTTACGCATGGATAACCGCGGCGTCTGCCAGGACTGTCATAACAAATGAGAAATATCATACTTAATCATCCCAAATACGGGGTGATAATAGCGCTCATGCTTGCAGGCATTGCAGCAATGGGAGTGGGATACTTTTTGACTGACCAGATCATGCGCGTTACACTCGCGACCCCGCTTCCATCGCCGACACCCATCATCATTACAAGCGGGACGCGAGTCACGCGGACACCAAACATTGTCCCGACCCTGCCCGCTTCTCCCGTGACCGAATCCGCTGGAGCGGCGTCGGGAAACAAAACCTTCCCGACCCTTGCCATGACCCCGCCATCCCCTTCCGGGACGCCCCTGCCCGGCGGTGTCCATCCCACATTTGTCCCCGGGCAGGAGTGTGGGTCGTGTCACAACAAACTTCGCGGCGGTAAACCTTGAGAAAACAATTTGCGCCAACCTTTGGGACGATTTACACACCCACTTTATTTTGCAGGAGATAAACTTTGTTGTCTGTCAAACGTCCGAAACTCAGCCTTGTCTCAATTGCCATTGACCTGCTCATTGATCTGATATTGATCGCAATGGGTGTATTGATCTATTATCATTTTATGATCGCCCCGCTTGGTACCTTCGATATCAACCCCGCCGTCACCGAATTCCTCGGAGTCGGCAGGCGGGTTGCCATTCTGTTCATGGCGGGTATCCCCGCCTTCGTTGGAATCATCAATCTGCTACGCACCGTTTACCGCGTGGTCACACACATGTTTCGCCGGGAAAAAATCGTCTGATGCATCCCCCAAAAAAAGCGAGGCTACACTGGCTTCCATAACCGCAAAGCATTCAGGGAATATAATTAAAGAAAATAAACGTTTAGAGGAATCCATGAAATCCATTATCGCTTTCTGGAAACAGGATATTATCAATAAACTGATCGTCATTGTTCTGCTTACGCTGGCAATTGGAGGAGGGTCTCTTGTCTGGCTGCTCATCAACATGCCGCAGGATAGGTCTATGGGCGAAGCCTTTTCAGGAATTTTTTTACCAGCCACACCGACCTTCGATATTAAATCCATGCTCACACAAGCCGTGCTGACATCCGGTCCCGTCCCCCCCACAACGACCAAACACTACCTGTACACACCCACCAATACCCCATCCCCCATCGCGTCGGCGACGCCAACTTCCACCCCGACCCTCAGCATAACATACACACCAACGCTGACGCCAACTCCTTACGTTACGCTGGGTCCCGCCGATTCCACATGTATTCCCAAAAACGGGGAAAGCCGCATTGGCAAAGCCATTGAAGTGATGGACGGTAACACCGTCCGCGTGCTGATGCAGGATAATGGATTGATCTACTACGTCCGCTACATCGGCGTGGAAGTTCCCACCGACCCAGCCTATGGTTTGCT